>Ga0307508_10003075_pt1 | contig 17162 bp, 20 predicted proteins | sample 9_EM_MG_FD_203089 | JGI IMG/M metagenome (GOLD analysis project Ga0307508, IMG submission 203089) | Populus trichocarpa ectomycorrhiza microbial communities from riparian zone in the Pacific Northwest, United States - 9_EM | ecosystem: Host-associated > Plants > Roots > Unclassified | place...
TTGACAATCCTGGAGAGCTTTCAGAACGAAATCACGTTGGCAAACACGTTCTGAAAGCTCTCCGGGATTGTCAAGATTCTCTGAAAGACGGAATTGTGGTAAGCAGTTGTTACCACTTTTATTTTGTCATGGTCTGTTCATTTTTAGATCGGACTCAACCCGTGCGGTTGGGGCGCTCCCAACTCTGCAAGACTCAGCTAATCAAAAAAGGAAACCCGTTCTCGACAACATCAAATTGCGAATACCACTATGCCACCATGGTTTACTTGAAAGCAGCGATGTACAGCAAGTCTACTCCATGCAGTAACGTTCCACTTCATTGTCCCCTCTGTCCTTCGGGTTTGAGAGGCCAACCGCAAACCTTCTGGAAGTACAATCTCGTTCACCATCTGTCACTGAATCACCTCACAGAAACTTACGAGCTCCCAACGTTGTCACCCGAGCTCCTATTCATTTCAAAAAAGGAGGAACATGATATGGGGGTTCCGAATGAGAAAACCGAGAGTTGGAGGATGACCAACAATATGCCAGACACTGACTTTTATATGGAGTGGGAGATCGAGCAATCACGGAAAAGGGCAGGATCTCTTCTCTCTCAGTCTTCGCAGTCGTCTACAAAGTCCCGCAACCCTTCTCCAACTAAGAAAGGACATTTACAGTAATGTAGCTACGGTTTCGTCTGATCGGTTGCCATATTGGGGGTTACCCGCCGATTTATCAGCAAGGACCCCAGTGCATGTCGGGGTAACCTAGGGGGGGGAGTCAGTGTCTCGGAATCTTCCGATGGGTGCCCCTTGTATCGACTGCACAGAGAGAATCCAAATCAGGGGTACTACAGCCATGCAATTATTTATGCCCTTCGATTGCTTTTCATACGCTCTGATAAGGCGTGGCACGAACCCATCGAAGTTGACATTTATGACAAGCTGTACAGTCAACGCGGTGTTGTTCGTTGGTACCTCTGTCAATCCCAGAGCAACCAAAGTCGATTTGGACGCAGCGATGAAACGGAACGCATGGCTTGTATCCTGTGCTTATTCGAACAAAAAGACGTGCGGAATCTTGTGTTGGGCAGCTTTGGGACTAGCATAGGGTGGGACTTGTCTGTTGATGCGAGGTCCAAGCATCCTTTCGATCGCGTCGTGCTTGAAAAAAGATATATCCACTCGTTCTCTATCCTGATTATACATTTCTGATAGCAACTTCCAATTCATTTGGAGGTGCAGTCCGAAAGTTTAAATATCATGATAAGTAATATTGTTATGTAAAAGGTGCACGTTTGCGCCCTTCGGTACCTTGACCGCATCCACATGACCAAAGACACGTAGACAAAGTAAGGTTGCCATCCTTCTTGAACATTCAAATCACAAATAAGCGCCCGTGAAATCACCCAACCAGAAGAAAATGCGTTAAACACGTGTAGACGGCAATCCTCGTAGACTATTGATTCAAACACGATGCAATTGGGGTCAAGGGTTGAAACCCTTGATATTACTCTATCTTTGCCTTTCCGGACGTAGAGGTTTTCACTAATGAACATCAGTTGTGGTGCGCTATCAACGTGTGTTGACATTGTATTACTGCGGAAGTCTCCTGCCGTGTGCAGACCACATAGTAAGTGCTTCTCGGCAATATCGAAACTCTTTCGAGATTCCGTATTCAATCCCTTCTGCCAGGTTCGGAACGGAAAATTTGCCATCATCGTTGTTTCCTAGATCGATTCTGAGGATTTGCTATATTATAAAACGCTTTCACAACGGTTGTTTCCCCTTAACCTCTTTCATGAGCAACTCTGACGACGATACTGCTTATGGCATGGAACAAACCTCTGCCCAGTACCTCACATTTACGACTTCAATGGAACCCCACGAAACAGCCCCCTCGAACGTCGACAACGCCGTTGGGGTAGCGTTGTCTAACCCAAGACTCAGTCATGGTCGCCGAAAGATGCTTGACCTCGTCAATAAATTACACAGTACCGGGTTAGTTATTCACCACTCCGAGCTTGAACCACGTGTAGATTCGTTATAATGCAGGGTTCAAGTCGACATTGATTTACCTCAAATTGCGGTTATCGGTTCTCAGAGCGCTGGCAAGTCATCGCTCATTGAATCGATTTCAGGAATCACTCTTCCACGAGCTGCGGGGACATGCACGAGGTATGTAATTGGTTTCTCTGAGCCCTTATTCATCTATTCATGGTCGTTCCAAAGGTGTCCAACCGAGTGCAAGCTCGCCAGAAGCTCAGGCCTTTGGCAGTGTATCGTCTCTCTTCGATTCACCGTGGATGGAAATGGCCAACCACTGGGTCAGGCTCGCAACCAATTATTTGGAGGCACCATCTATGAAAAATCCGAAGTTGAAGACCGTATCAGACGGGCCCAGTTGGCCATCTTGAATCCTACGAAACTTCCCGAGTTCTTCCTCGGACTCGGAAACGACGATCTTAGCGGCCTCGAATCCCAGTTGACTTTCTCCAAGAATTGCGTCACACTGCAAATTAGTGGTCCAGATGTGGCCGACCTTTCATTTTGTGACCTCCCAGGTACGTCTTAAAGGCATTGAACTAGATGCTGGGTTAACGATGAACATTTAGGACTCATCGCGAGTCAAAGCAGCAGCCGTGGAGGTAAAAACGACATTGCCCTTGTACAAAGTTTAGTTTCTGCGTATATTCAGAAGCCAAGTTGTATCATCCTGTTGACTGTTGCCTGCGAGAGTGAGTCGTTAGCGGTAATTCTAGATTCTAGGCTACTGACTTTCCTCAATACAGCCGATTTTGAGAACCAAGGGGCACATCGGCTTGCAAAGGAACATGACCCAGATGGGAGAAGGACAATCGGTACAGATTTGCTCTTCTCATGATCAAGGACAACGTCTCATCACTTCATAGGTGTCCTTACAAAACCTGACCGCATTCCAACTGGCGAGGAATCCAACTGGATTCCCTTCATCCGAAACGAAAGGGAGCCTCTTGATAACAACTGGTTTTGCGTGAAACAACCATCTTCAAATGACCTCAAGGCAAACATCACTTGGGAACAAGCACGACAAATGGAAAACGATTTTTTCTCGTCCGAGTCACCCTGGTGCGATCTTGAGGGCATCTACCAGAAGTACCTTCGCACAGGGAACCTTGTGGAGCGTTTGAGTAACATTCTTTCCGATCTGATTGCCAAAAGGTAAGTTTTCCCGTGTCTTGATTGCATTGAGTGTGACGAAAATTAAATTCCTTGTCATGCAGACTCCCGCAAATACAAGAAGAATTGGAAAAATCAATCATGAAAACCAGCACCGACCTTGCTCGCCTTCCCAAAAAACCTTCGGATGATCCCCGGAGCGAAATTTCAGCTTTGCTTCATAAATTTACGAGTGATTGGGCAGACATGTCGAAGGTCTACCACAGGTTATTGGTACCTTCGAGTCCTCCGGCGATGAGGGTCTCATCCAATCCGTCAACGCTGCACAGCAACTGTTCCGGATCACAATCCGGTCCACAGCTCCCAATTTTCAACCGTTTGAAAAGAAGGATGCACAGAGTAAGCATCTCTCTCTACCTTACTTTCTGAGATCGGAAGAAGGCGACCAGTGTGAAGATGAGGGGAGTAGTTCGGAGGATGAGGACCACAATGGCTTATCAGCGAGTCGATCTCCGCAACCGAAAGTTTACATCGACGAGGTCCTAAGGGCGGCACAGAGGTATGCTTTTCAGTCATCGATTCTTAGTCTCTGGTCAAAATTTTGCTCCAGTGCTCGCACCCGAGAACTTCCCGGACATTATCCTTTCGTTGTTCAACGAGAGTTTATCCGGGCTACTGTTGATGAAAAATGGCAAGGACCTGCAATGATTCTCTGCCGAGCTGTCCATAGGCTTGTCCTCGATCACGTTCAGAAACTTGTGTCGAACCATTTCTCGTTTTTTGGACAAGGCTATCTCGAAACACGAGTGCAGTAAGAGGCATGCTAGGATTTGTCATTCAACACTTACTTTTCCCAACCAGCTACATACTGCTCCAGCACATGAAGCGATGTCAAGAAAAAGCAGAAGAACGTATTAACTGGCTGCTCGAACTCGAAAAGTCGCCTTTCACGCTCAATACACATTATTTTTCAGACTACCGTGCCAAGTTTCTCGCACACTATAGAGGTGCCAGAGAGGGATATAAAAATACAAACCTTACACAGTCCATCAAGAATTACAAAGAAAAACCATCATCTTCCACTGGCTATCGTTTCCCGGGGCCTGTGCCAGAACTCACTGGAATCGCTAAAGCCCTCAGCTGCCTGGCCGAGATCGGTATCGTCGGACTGGGAGCGGAGGATCTACCCAAACTTTTGCCTTCCGATCCAATGGAACCAGCGCTGGGAATCATGGCTGATGTGCGGGCATACTTCCAAGGTTGGTATGGCGTTTTTCAGATTTTATCTGCCGTAATTCATTTATTTTATGGTTAGTTGCTTACAAGCGCTTCGCGGATAGTGTCCCACTGGCCATTGATTATGAGCTCGTCCGGGGAGCAGAAAGGGATATCTTACAGATTCTCTACACAAACTTAGGGGTCAATGGATCTGACGGATATCGCATCTGTCAGGAACTCGCGCAGGAGAGCTTTAGCATTGCCGATAGGAGGAAGGAGCTCTTGAAGAAGCTGGAAAGACTTGAAAGCGCGAGTTCCGAGTTAATTTCAATTGGAACGTAGAATCTTGACGAGATTGTTACAATATTGTCTTCTCAAACGACCAAGTCATTTGCTGAACTAAAATACCCGTTTGAGAGCCATTGCCAGAAGTTGTGAATTTGACCAGTTGTATACGTTGTCACGCGGTGATGTATGCAGTCTTAATAACTATTGCTTGGTTTACACAACGTTTTGCCCCCTTTTATTTGTGAAGCATCGTCTCCAATTCGCCCAAAATTCCTCTCCACCAGCTCATAGCTTTGGTACATTCGAAGTCGTGCAGTGCTACACCACGTTATGGTACAGAAACAAGCGAATCAACTAATCTTAGTATAGTTGAAGTACCTATTAACATGGACGTCGAAATATTTTTCCTCCTTAATGGAAACATAACCTGCTTCTGCAAGACTCAAGAGGATTTCGTAGCGAGACAACATGGAGATAACCTCATCATAGGAGACCTCGCCGCTCGCTTTCATGGCACGGATGTAAAGATCAGTGCGCTGGAAGGAGGAACGCCGATCGGAAAGGAAATCGGCAAGAAGGGACCAATCGGCTTGGGTGATATCCTCGCCTCTAAATCGGAGGCAGATGAAGAGCGTGAGATGCTTTAGCGAGGAAAGATTTCGGAGAATTTGAGTGATCGTGTTGAACGATCCGGTATACGTGCGAAGGCGAAGTCGCTCAAGGTTCGGGAGGCCAGGGAAATCGATTTCGATGAAGGCAGCATCATCCCTCAAGGGTGCTGTAGTACGATGGGGTGAGTAACTACTCGAATGATTGGGTGGATAGGCTTACTGGATGTTGTGAGTGTTAGGAAGCGCAGCCCACATGCGTGTGTTGGTACCCAGGAGAAGGAGTCCTGAGAGGAGTCATCCACCGCCCAATCAAAGAGTTCGAGGGCCTCCAGATGAGGAAATTTGTCTGATGGTGGAACGGCATTATACCAGAGTATCAGATGTTTGAGTCCTGCGCAATCCGAAAAAGAACTTAAGGGAACGTGGAAGACACCGTCTAGGCAAATCTCGTGAAGGATGTGCTGATGCAAGCAACGAATGCGGTACGAAAGGCTTTAGAGAAGGTTTCCCATTGCAATTTTCATGTAGAAGTTGCCGTGACCGCAAGTGAGTTGAATATGTTCCAACTTCAATCTTGGCAGAATAGCGATTATCTCTTTCGTAGCCTCGACATCGGAAATAACCAAAAAACTTCTAGTTTAGGATTTGAGGGTTATCAGAAAGCAGCGTGGAAAGTTGATATGGCTTGAACATGAGATGCCAGAGATGGTTGTCGTCTTCAGAGTCAGCATCATCATTGTCAATGACAACATGAGCGTAGAGGATTGGTTCGATGAGTTGGGCAAAGATGGGATGAGCTTGACTACATGCGACGAGTACGCGGGCCTCCGATGCTGGGAAGCCGAACATTTTGGTGAACATTTCGGGCGGGAACTTGAACATGGCAGGAGACTCCGCACAAATAGATACTAGTACTAATCTGAAATGGTCCCACAACCTATTCTAGGATTCGTGTGACAGTTGTGATCATCGCCTTGTTCATCACCACGACCATTACGAGTACGACGTCTCATATGTCTTTTTGTCCAAATCGGTTCGCACCGACCGTTGAATATTCGATATTGACTACAGGCTTGTACAAATATAAGACGAATCGAATAGGAGTAATTTCTGGCTGTCAGCGCAATGACGAGTCCTGGCTACTTGGGCTCTATTCTAATTTCTGAGTGTGAGGGTCATTAAGAGTAATTGTTGTCTTTGGTACGATTTTCGTTATGACTCTGTGTCGCATTCGAGAGTGGTTAATAATTTGCGTTCCAGGACAGTGGATGCGTGCTTGCATATCGTTGACCGTTTGATGTGGCATCTCTTCCGTTCTCCCAGCAAGGTTTACCCTGTATCTTTGTCACTCAAAAACAATGATAGTTTCCAAGTTCTTTCCAAGTCAGACCTTTCTAAATTCTGGAGAGAATTGGGCGTTCGTTGTTTCATACTTACATCCAACTTTGACCATATTTATAATGCAACCGACTGGCATGTTAAGGAGCTGTCGTTGCTAGGACAGCCTTAGCAGTCCTGCTGAGCTATGGGAGCAGGGCTCCGTCGCTTGTTAAGCGGTACCAGTGTCGATGTGGATGGTTTAGGCGGTATGGCTTCAGTGTTTTTGACATTAATTCTTCTCGTCTCATGCAATGTTTCAGCTTTTCGGGTTTTGTGTCCTGTAGATGACAGTTTCACTCGGAAGGCACAAATCGCTCGTTGAGCGCTGTACAATTGTACAAGGTGCTGTCAAACGCATCGAAATGTCGTCTCCCTCAATGCCGATTCAGTTTGTAGGGCATACCTTCACCCTTCCAAATGGATACAAAGTCACCAATGTCCTGCTGCCATGGGTGCGAATAGTTTTCTTTTGACACGATGAGAAGTCCTGCCAGTGTCTTAAAAAGAGTGTACGCTTTCGGTAATGAAATCGGTTCCAAAATTACTCACGTTGGGACGGACTCACTGTGGACTCTCATAGCAAAGACCCAGGTGTACATTCGATTTTGTACGCAGAGGTAATTCGACTTCGCTTCGGCGAGTCCGTTTGCTCCTTTGTCAGGCATGAGACGGACGTTATATATATATCTTTTTAAGGAAGAGATTGTGAAAGGTAACATTTTCTCTCATATCGTTGTTGGAGTTTGATTAGCTTTGCTTCTCAGGCCGTAAGTTGCGCCTCTACATTTGGCTGAACAGCAAACCTCCCAATATCCAAAACTATTCTGCTCAACTGGGTATGGATCTCAACTTCTTTATATCATACCTTAAGTCACTCATAGTATATACTCATGCCTCAAGATTTCTCATTCGAGTTGAAGTTCAGAGGTCGGCGTCGGCTAAATATCCGGAAGTCTACGTGGACAATACTGTCAATTCTGTTCTGTGCCGATAGTAATGGTAGTCATGCCTTACTTCGCTCCGGGTGTTGAGACGATTAGACATGCTTCTCATCTTACGGATAAATTTACGACAGTAGCATTCGGTTCGTAGTTTGTCTTCTCCTCGGAATATTGTGCTCAGACCTTTGGATAGTTTCTTCTCATTATTTGACACTTTCTTCCACCCCTCATCTTACAGGCCTTTCACATGATGTACGCCACTGACAAATATTCCTACGCCAACAATAAGAGCTAAGCTGACCCATCAGGATTCCTTGCTGATCATTCACGCTGCACAATCTAATTGGCACCATTTTGCCCAAGTTGGATATAAGTAGATAATCGACATTCGCTGTTTGCGCTTTTGATTTTTATCAATGGCTTTACCCGGCGATGTGAACACTTCTCTCATCTGGTATACTACTTGCTTTGAAGTAAGCTTTGTTCCCTTCCTTTGCCGACAGTGCCGCGGGCACCCAGAGTTGAGCCATGCCTCTGGATTATCGACTTCTGATTGACACGATATCTGAAACGCGCCTTTTAGACTCCAGTGGTTTGAATGGGACGACCTAAGGGTCATTTGAGAACGAAATGCCTCAACCATGATGTTGTCGATATCGTTAGGCCATCTTGGTCGGTGCAAGTACTTGCGTCGGTGACGGTCAGCCCCATTAATCAGTCCGACCCTTAACTAGTCGTATTGTGTGGACAAAGACAAACCCCACCAACAAATCTCCTGAGACATGGAGATAAGTTCCTCGCTGATCGACAATCCTCCACTGGGCAAGACTCTTTGACACCGTGAGCATAATTGTCGTCCTTCTTTGATACAATCTAACTTTTACGCCACACCACACTCTGGTGTGAACATTATCCAGTGAACCTCAATCGATTTCCCATCTAAAGACGATTGAAAACAATACACTGGGTATGTCATGATACTCGACTCTCGCACTGTCAAACACCGACATATGCAGCATCAGCGGGTACCTTTCGAATCTTCTTTTATGGGGATGATGATAAACCTTTCATCCAACTTTCATCGGTTCCATATTTTCGTTTTCGGGACATCATCAGAGTCCTTCATGGTTCATGAAGCATCTTTATCCTTACGTTGTTGGGGAGTCGGGCCGTGATTTCTCCTTGATTAAACGAAATCGAGGGTGAGCTCCCTATGAAAATAAAACTGGACTTTAATCGGATTCTCTGAACGGTCGGGGTTACTCGACTGTTCAACGCCTCGAGGAGAACACGCGTTGATGATAATTCAGGACACGAGGAGGACTGGTGATGGCTGGCAAGAGGCATTGTCTCCTGCCTTCCACCACAGTCCCGCCCTCACACATTTATTTCGTGATGTTTCGCAACTTCAGCAGTCAGCTCACTAAAGCGGAAACAAAGTCGAACAGCCAAAAAACGCTTTCGCCTACATTACGAACCGACATTTACACATTGCTAGATCAGACGAAGGTGTGGCTAGCAGGTGGTGCCGGCAGTCAACCAGGAGATAGTGCATCTTATGGGCCCTTGCTGTCGATTATCAAGAAGCATTTTCCGGACACCAAGGGTCCTGGGCTAGACTTATTTAGCCAAGCAGAAGCCGAAATCGCGGTTATTATTGGGGGTGTTACGAACATGATTCTCGAGTTGAGCAAGTGGGAAGGGATGTCGGCTGGGATGGCCATGCGTACATGGGTCGATGGCCTTGTGGAAGCGCACTCGAAGTCCTCTAACAAGAGCAGCATCGCAAAAGGTGTTACCCGCGGTTTCAGCCAATTCACAGACGTATCCCTCCTGACAAACGACTTCACGACCAGGATTCAGATCATCTCGTGTATAAAAACAGGTGAGGATCTCAGTTCTGGCAGACCGAACTTCCACTTCATCTTTTGGAGTCAAAAACTCCCGTGGTGTTTCTGCGGAAATGAAAGAAGCTCCTTGTTATGGCTCCTCTTTTATCACCTAAATGAACAAGCACCTACTCAATGACTTTCCTATTTCAGTTAGTGGTAGGATCTACGGCGCCGGCACTGAGGAAGCGAGGCAATGTGAAGCGATGTGGAATTCGAAATTCATCTGAGCGCTTGGGGACGGCGGGTCGTGTAAAGCTCTATTGGATGCGATATGGCTAGTACAATTTTGGTTTTGGTTTGAGGGCGCTTTTATCCTAAGTATTGTAAACGTTTGCCAGACTTGGTCCAAATGAAGAAGGGAATAGAACAAAAGGAACAAGCGAAAGACTGACATGCTCTACTAAAACAATGTTAGGTTAAAACACACTCCATAGATAAAAAAATAATTCAAAATGAATTGCAAAGTACGATGGGAGTATAACGGAAGAAAAAAAAGGCATGAAAATCATGAGATACAACAAAGGTCCTTGCATTTTTAATGTCCGAAATTAGAGTCCCTGAGATAAAGGAAGCGAATAGGAAATTATTGTGTTCTCACATAGCTAGGTAGTCCATTATGAGAGAAAGAGGACAATGCGGGAGGTGGTAGTGGCATGTGCTGCCCGTCGACAGGGCCGCCAAGCATGGCATACGATGTCGAACCAAAGCAGTCAATTGGACTCGGAAAAACCGAGTCTGTGGGCGACGAGCTGCTCCAGTCGTCGGTGGTGTAGGGAATGAAGTTGAATAAATGTGGATTTTTAGAGAAAGAAGCTGCATCTACCGACATGGATAGATCCAGTTCGTCGAATGAATAGTCTGCCTCATTGGTAAGTGCGACTGGTATGGTCAGATTTGCTGCGGGATGGTTTTGGCTATTTTGGTTGATATGGGCAGCAAGTTGTTGAGATGCTGAAGTTGTCGGTTGAACGTCCATGTAGTTGAATTTGTACATTGCTGAAAAGATGGGAATTGCGGGAGTTGAAGAGGACGCTTCTGGCAACACACGCTGGATGACATTGTACGTTGAAGCATCTGAAGGAAATGCATAAAGCACTGGTGGTAATATACTCGAAAATCAAGCTTACCTGAACTATGGACGATGGTCTCCCAGAACCCTGGGATAAGCCGAGTCCTGTACAGGAAGGACCCATCTATGGAGGGCACCGTCGACGAATCTAGTGGTTCAAGTGTGGTGGTCTCTGAAAAGACAACGCCATCGTCTCTGAGTACCGTGAAATGAGACTGAGCAGAAATCGGTGTCTTCGATGTGAGTGTGATTGTCGGATCGATATCGAACAAGTGGCGAGGTTGTTGAGAGGCTCTCTCAACCTTGAAACCACGTTCTACCCATGAACGCTCTTCTATTTGAGCATTGCTCGAGGACGTCCAAGTCGCTTCACCAGTGACAGAGGCGGGTGTCTGCCGTGGCACTAGATCAATATAGACGATCGTGCTTGGAATTGTTTCCATTCGAGGTTCAATTCCGCGATACAACAGGCACTGCAGGGCGGTGTGGGCTTCTGTGGGAGTAGGAGGCGAGCTCACTGACGAGTCGCTTGAGGATTCGGAATCGTATGGAAATGACGGAGATCCGAACGTAGGACAGCCATTATTATGCTGTGATTTCGTTGGAGACAGAGGGGGCACGGGTGATGTTCTAGCATTGGACGGTGGCCTTATCGGAGACAAAAGCTTAAGAACTGTAACGTGGAGTGATGAGGTCGTTGGATACCATTGTAAGAGACGAAGGTACTTACGCCTCTTCCCACCACAAGTATCTCTGAGCTGCTGCAAGCGACTACCCACCTGCTTGGCAGTGCGCCGCTTCCCGGTTTTCTCAAAAATCCAATCAGATATAAATCTATTTCGCATGGGGAACCGTCCGAGGAGACGGGTTTCTCTAGAATCATCTGGTTGATAATTCTCGAGACCTGCAAAAGGGGAACAACGTTAACGACGAGGCTAGCTTATGTGGCCGATTGCTCACCTTCAATGAGGGCCGCTTCGAGTTCTGGGGGCCAAACCACTTCCCCTCCCCTCAAGGTCTTCCAACTCTTGCGCCCTTTGACGATAGATTGGAATACATCCTGTGTAGCCAGGTTCTTCAGTGACGGGCACTTGAAATCACCAGGCAGCTGACGAGCAGGGGGATATGATACTGAAGGCTTGATGTCGGGGCTTGTTAGTGGCACTCCCATGGTGGTGGTTAATTCGTCGACAGAACACGAGGCAAACATAAGCGAGTGCTCTAGTTTATATCTTCGGGCGCCTCCAGGTCATGTCACCGGTGGTTGAATATACCACTTATTCGGGACCCACGCCGAATCAATCAGGATCTCTTGTCCCTTTACAGCACTTTAACCCACAGGGGTAAAGCCTATACAAGGCATCGGACGGCAGCCAGACCTGCCAAACTGGCCAAGTTCACGGGTGCTTTCCATACTTTAACTACCCTCAGCTCGGGTTGATGGCAACAAAGGATCTGCGTTGTGCCTTGTACTTACATTCGCACCGCTAGTAGTAAAACAACCTGGGACGAATGGCATAAGTCATTCCAACTCTGGGTCGTCGGTATAATGTAAGACTCGAGCTCTTCCCGAGGATTGACTGCAGTGAAGATTGCCACAATAACCGGTACAGCCACTCCGGTGTTAATTGCGTACCGTACACAAATATGGCAACACAGACCGAAGACGCAGACATACGGATGTGTTTCGCAATCTATCATTGGAAGCCACTCTCTTTTTTGAAAATTTTACACAGATTGTCCATGATCACATCACATTCGGTTACAGAGATTGACTGGAATAAGAGAATGCTTCTGAAATGGGACCTCTGCCGCTTAATTGCTCATGCTTCGCTCACCGATAGTGCAACCGATCTGCGGGAAACGGCGGCTAGATTAGATCTGAGGTGTCGAAGCGACCTCGAGAACGATTAAGATAAATTCTTGTGTCTCTCCGAAAGCTACAATTCCGATTTTTGAAGCGACTTCAGCGGGATCCCACAAATCGCTGAAGCATGTTCAACAGACCATTGCGTGATACAACCCGATTTTTTTGAGACGTTTCTTCTTTGCATATTTGAAAATGCCGAATAGAAACGTAAAGATATCTCGGGTTACGAAGAGAAACATGTGCACGAACGGGGACTTTGTCCTTGCCGGTCCTGATTCTCGGATCGGAGTGACGTCGATTGAAGAAAATTGTAACAGGCTATGCTGCACATAGAGCAAAAAATGTAAGAAGCAAGAAGCAATGGGTGTTGACGGAGTTGACGGTCTCGTACAGCTGTGTTCATATCGGTCTTGGTCAAGTTCCAGGGCCGCATTGAAGTTGGCGCCTGTCCGTGGGAGATATAATCGGCTTTTGCCGTGTTTGTACCTACCGTTTTCAGTGTTCAGAGATCGGGTACCTGTGCTCTAATAATGGTCACTAACGGTGGATTCTCCAATGTGGGAATGCCAAGTTCTGGGAACTGTATGTCTAATAAGCCTCGACGATTCGAAACTGCTTTCAGTCTTGTCGATATTATTGCCGTGGAACTCCAAACCCCCAGTTGGAAACATGAATACATAAACGATCATGAAGAGTCCGATGGCCTCATCCGGAAACCTTGAGCAGAGATTTGTTCGTAATGATTCATTGGCAAACCTGGGTTTGTCAGTAGTTTTCTCATGTCCTCATTTAGCATTAGGATTCCACCAACCTTCGTTGAAACCAGCTATTTTTTGCCAAGGGGAACCAGAAATTCCCAACAGCTCCTCTGAATCAGATAGGCATTACCAATCTGCGCCGTTGACCAGGTGTTCGGTGAACGTGTAATCGCCATCAAGGCGGACCATATGTGCGGTACAGTGCGGAGGCATTGATCAGACGTAAAACGAACACTGAATTAGGCGGCCACAGGCTGCTTTTCTGAATCTGGATCCCTTCTCGGCATTGCACTGCAAAATGCCAATTGACTAGAGGACAGAGGTCCAGTGCCCGCAGAGAATGTTGTCATCACAGTACCGTAACTCTTTCACTTGTTCCCAATCTGGGATACCGACGACAAACTTCGCAGGTTTGATTGATCCTCGCCCTGACGCCCAGCCGAGGGACAATCACAAAGGCCGCAATAAGACCATGAAAAAAACGATCATTGTATTTCAGTACTTGATATATCACTTTGATGAAAGATCCAGAAGGAGAACGCAGCTACAAAGTGTCCTGAGGAGATGAAACGTAAAGGAAATAGAAAGGGAGGAAAGGCACTAATATATAATACGAGGAACAAGGAAATAAAATATCTGTAACTTACAAAACATGTCCCAATGTAATAGTGTTCTTTCAAGCAAGCCACGCCACAGAAAGTTTATACGTCCATGACAGTTTTCAAAAAAGTAGATTATTATTACCTTCGGCCAGGCTCTGTTGACGTTGAAGTAGAGGTAGTGCTGGTAGTTCTGGTAGTACCGGTAGTAGTGGTCGTCCTGGTAGTAGTGGTTGTGCCCGTGCCTGTTGAACTCGTGGTTGAAGGGAGGGGATCGGCAGCCGGCACACCACAGCCGGCAGGAACAGCCGCATTTCGGGCATCCCAAGGATTGGGATAAGTGCAACCAGAAATGGGAGTGGGAGCGGGTGTATTGTCGTTTGCATTGAACCACCCGTTCCCTGAGACAATAGGCTTTCCAGCCGTATCGGTGTACGTTGGCGCAGGAAGGGTAGTGATCACACCCGTTGTTGTATATGTAGGCAAGGCATTTGCAGCGACAGGGGCAGCGTTGATAGAAGCGGGAGGCCATGCGATTGTCGACCTCAGCTCGCCAGCACCAGCACCTCCTGTCATCCATGAATCAAACTGGCCGTTGAATATAGGACCCGCAGAGGCCCCACACGTTCCAATCGCACTCCTAGGATCCTTCGGTATCCAACCTCCCTGCAGACCCAGCTGGTAAGACCAGAAAGGAGCCTCAACAATGCCACGCTGGGAAGGCAAGATCTGGGCCAAATGAAAGATGGTCAGCGATCTGATTCTCGAGACATTGCCAATGTGCACATTACCTTCCAAGTCCAGAAGAACCAATCTCTGTAGGCGTCCATGCTCGCCATCGCCAGTCTCATAAGACCTGCCTTTGTACCATCGCTCCACGCCGATGCATCAGACCAAGGCGTGCAACTGCCAGCAAAGTCAGCCGCCTGTGTAGTTCCCTTCACGAATAATCCACAGTCATTGAGTGCAACGCTCCACTCTCCAGCGACAGTAACACCAAATGCAGTCCGACTGAAAAATACGATGTAAATTCATGCGAATTCTACAGGGAAACTAGAGCAAAAGCAATTACCTGGTATTGAATTGCGATGCCCATCTATCGCAAGCTTTCCCAGGCCAGGTTCCTCCGGCTGTAGGTCCCGTGCCCGTGTCGATGGGATCTGCAGCAGCTGGAGAGTCAAAGGCAAAGTATGGGTGCCCATCGATGACGATACGGTCAGCCCCTGTCAAGAAGCCAGCCCAGTGCGTGACAGTCCTGAATCCATCGTGATAACTGATGTATGGGCCATGCCCTTCTCCAATACCCGTGATTTCACGAATCATCTTATAAGCTTGATAATTACTGCAGGACGGTAAATATGGCTTTACGGGACAAGATAGATCAACTTACAAGGATTGCAACGCATCGTCGCCAATTGACCCAACCACTGGTTCGTTAATGATACCGAACATGGTGACAACATTTTTCCACTCTGGTTGGGAGAAGAATTCCGTGAAAATACGAATATAATTCAGAACGCGTTGAGCGTTGGCAATGCCCATGGTTCCCATTAGGAAATTGATTTGTCCTCCTTTGCCGGAATGATTATACCCTGGACAAAAGAAGTCATAGGAGCAGATTTTACTTGGTGTAGAAACTAACCATTTTGAGAGCCTGGAACGGTGTGAAGGTCAAGCTTGATCCGTATGCCATATTTTCTACACCACTGCACAGTTTGCAAGATGTATCTAAAAGTATGTTGAGTACAGCAACCACCCCGCCATGAATCTGAAACTTACTTCCAGCAGGTCCTCACAAGGAAGGGTTCATCACCCCAGACATCGATAGCCCAGAAGGGAACAGGAAGTCGAACCCAATTCAAACCAGCACCGGCTATGTCGGCGATGTCTTGTTCCGTCTATAACCAAATTCAACACATATAAGAAGAATAGAAGACGCATTACTGACGATGAATGTCTTATAGTGGTCTTCTAATTGATTAAGCCCCCCGCTTGCGGTGTCTGCGGCCATCAAGGTACTAAGGCTCCACTCATCGGTAGCAGATGGGTACTTCTGGAAGAGGGCTGGGGAGATGAATGGTTCGAGGACAAACCAACCACCAAGATTAACACTGATGAATTTAGTTAGCAAATTCAGCAAAGATAATTAAGCCAAGCAATTACCCGTAGATTCGGTCCGTGCCATAGTTCCAGCTCTTGTTGAGAGGTGGTGACCAGGAATTCGGATAGGCATTATTATTGTACGGGTCATTCGGGTCATAGTACCCTGGAAGAGACGTCAAAACGGGGAAGATATAATACAATGCGGCAAAGGAGGACGGCCTTGAATAAAATCCAAAACCACGAACTGTCCTCTAACTTGGTCGATGGTCAGATCGTAAAGCAAAACTCACACATTCCACCAAACTTGTTATTATATGTAAAAGTGGATCCATTTGAGGCTTTGATAGTAGATCCATCACCACCGAAAATTGTAGAAGTCGATGTGGGAGGGTGCTTCGTGGTAGACGAACTCGAGGGTTGTGGTGCCCCAGTCGAAGATGCCGCTGCAGTATTGTTCTTTGGTTTTATCACTGTAAAATAGACTGGGACAACGACCGCAACCACTATTAAAGCTACGAGGACGAGAGCTACGAGAGCGATCAGGAGACGGCGTCTTGGTTTCGGCGGTGTAGAACCATCAACAGGTGATCCCCCATAGGGTTCTTTATTCGCCAAGAGGTCCCCCGTTTCAGACTGGCCATATGATCCTTGAAAAGAAGAACTTCGTGGCGATGGCGACTGAACTGATAGAAACTGTGGACGGGGTTCTACAAACACCGAGGTATCCTCTTCTACTGGCAAAGGGGTGTAGCTGGCCACTTGTAGGGTGTCTTGCGAGGTCGCAGACGACAACGGACGAGCCTCTGTGGCCATGGCTGTCGATGTCAAGCGGGGGGGAAGAATGGTTGCCCTCAAGTGGAGTTATGTTATAATACGGCCGCACTTGACACATGACCCTCGGCCACCGCAACCGTAACACTGCCACGTTCGCTGCTCGCTTACGACAGTCTCAGTAGAATTGTATTGTAACCCATACAAACACTGGCTATTGGGTCTCAAGCATACCATTTACGAATAATCCATGGCTAAGGCGTTGAGCGGTGTTGTTGCCATCCTAATGCCATCCTAATGGGTCATTTGGCAGTGATCGGATCCGCGAGACATTGACAGAACAAATTTGATTCCGAATTTGAATATAAAAAGAACAAACAGGTGAAGAAAAGATATACAGTCGAAACTCCCTTAACCCATACCCCTTGGAGACGGCCCCAGGGTATGGGTTATTAGAGGCTATGGGCTATGAGAAGGGACACAAAAATGGCTATATAATTCACGACAAATTACCTAAAAATA
>Ga0307508_10003076_pt1 | contig 17155 bp, 10 predicted proteins | sample 9_EM_MG_FD_203089 | JGI IMG/M metagenome (GOLD analysis project Ga0307508, IMG submission 203089) | Populus trichocarpa ectomycorrhiza microbial communities from riparian zone in the Pacific Northwest, United States - 9_EM | ecosystem: Host-associated > Plants > Roots > Unclassified | place...
ACAGTGCTCCTTCCATTTTTTACTTCTTCAACGACCAAGGTTGTCTTTCTTCTTCTTCTCCTTCCTCTTCAACAGTAAAAATTCCGGGAAAAATAATAAAAGAGAAAACAAAAAATAAAACCTCCACATATTACATGTTACAAAGGCAAAAATCTTTTACCTTTTTCTCCAAAAAAACGACACCATTTCTGTTCTGTTTCTTTGCTTTCTTTCTGCTGTGAATAATAACCCATAGAGGGGGGAAAGGAAGAAAAAAAAGAAAGATGTTTCAGCGGTTGGGGACGATTGCTTTTCAAGTTTGGATCGGCAATACGGTGCCGTAAAGTGAGAGATCTCTGGGTGGTGAATTTTTTTTGGGTTTTGTGGATGAGACAGATCGTTTGGTGTGGAGCTCTGATCTCGAAAGGTTTATGCTTTTCTTGTGTTTGGGGGCTGTCTCATAAATAGACAAGATACAAGGAGGAGGATAACGATGTATCCTTCCTGGATATCGCTGTCCCTTGTGGGTTTTTCTCTATCTCTGCATTTCTCAAACAACAACCATTAAAAACCCGGATAAAAAACTTTTTTGTTCTCTTTAGCAGTTCAAATCCTGGTTAAGGACTAGAGACTAGCTGGGTTTCGTTTACTTTTATGTTGGCTGTTTGATTTTTAGCAACTGATCTCCCCCAGCTGTGTATGTGTCTGTTTGTTTATGCCCTTGGTTTTCTTTTCTTTCTATAAGCTGCAAGAAAGTGTTGCTACTTTGGTGGATTTAGAGCTGCACAAAGTTGGTTCAAGGTATGATAACTTAAGTACAACAAGGTACCTGTGTTAGAAGAAAGAGCCACTTGGGGGGGTTTTGTCAGGAATCTTGTCGGGACTTGGAAATTTAGGAGCTTGAAGGGAAAAGAGCCCTTCTTTGGGTGATAGTTGGGTTGCAAATATATATTTGGTGGGTATCTGTGAAGTTGAATTTTGATGATGGCAATGTCCTGCAAGGATGGTAAGAATCCTATTAACATGGACAATGGCAAGTATGTCCGGTACACGCCTGAGCAGGTCGAAGCCCTGGAAAGGCTCTATCATGATTGCCCCAAACCCAGCTCCATTCGCCGCCAGCAGCTCATTAGGGAGTGCCCAATTCTCTCCAACATTGAGCCCAAACAAATCAAAGTTTGGTTCCAAAATAGAAGGTATGGTAGTAAAATATTGGTTTCCCAGCCAAGAAATCTTATTTTCGTTTCTTTAATTGTGTCTTGTATTTGTTTAATATATTAAATTTTCATGCTTTGCTTGTATAAAAGAAAAGAAATGGAAAAGGCCTTTTCTCTATTGTACATGGCTTGATGCTCTCTTAACGGACAGTGTGATTTTTGAAATTTTTGGATTTGTTGTCTTTCCATAATCTTATTGTTAAATTCTCCTGCAATGCTTGTTATATTCTTCAGGTGCCGAGAGAAGCAAAGGAAAGAGGCGTCGCGCCTCCAAGCGGTGAATAGGAAGCTGACTGCAATGAACAAGCTTCTAATGGAGGAGAATGATAGGTTGCAGAAGCAGGTGTCGCAGCTTGTGTATGAGAATGGCTACTTTCGCCAGCATACCCAGAATGTGAGAATTTATACCTCTTTTTTTCCTGCTCCACATCCTAACATATTTGGTTATTGAAAATTTGCAAGGGAAAAACAAATTGAAATTTTGGAATTGCTGATAAGATTCAAGATAATGCGTTTCTTATTGCTATAACCTGTCAGCAATCAAGGGTTGTTATGTAAATGCCTTTCTTTTGGTTTGAAAAAGAATGTGTTATTTGTTTATTATTCAATTTTGTGGAAAATGAGATAAAAGAGGGGCTGGGTTGTTTTCCTACAGACAACGCTTGCTTCCAAAGATACAAGCTGTGAATCAGTGGTGACGAGCGGTCAACACCACCTGACACCTCAGCATCCGCCAAGGGATGCTAGTCCTGCAGGGTTAGTGGGGTTATGGTTGTTAGGTCCTTTTCTGTTATCGTGCTTTGTGACCACTTTTTTGGGTGTGTTACTGTGGAATATTGAATTCATGCTTTGTATTTTTTCCAGGCTTTTGTCCATCGCAGAAGAGACTTTAACAGAGTTTCTTTCAAAGGCCACTGGAACTGCTGTAGAGTGGGTCCAAATGCCTGGAATGAAGGTATCTCTCAGAACTTTTTTATTTTTTATTCTTATACATTTCATAAATGAAGAACTGTTCTCTCCTATAAAAAAAAAATGCAAACTTTAATTATTTTATTTTATTTTTTTGTTATTATTTCGAATTGAAAAAAGAATATTAATATGGGCAAAGATAGAATTAAGTTGCTCTCCTTATTACAAGAATCTATGATTACTGGCCACTGAATGTTAGAACTTTCTATTGATTTTTTTTCTTTACGAGGGTTTAATTTGAATTTCTTGGTCTGATAGTACATACATTGTTCTTTGTCCTTGTTTAGCATTATGCTTGAATTCCACCAATTGCTTTTCACCTAGTTGGTTTTTACTAATCTGTATCTTCATTACTTTTGTTTTTTCAAATGTGTAGCCTGGTCCGGATTCCATTGGAATCGTTGCTATTTCTCATGGTTGTTCTGGTGTGGGAGCACGAGCCTGCGGCCTGGTGGGTCTTGAACCTACAAGGGTAAGTGCACTTTGTTTGCCATAACATTTTCCTACTCTGAGCTACCAGCATTATGTTATATCATGTTCCTTGCAGGTTGCAGAAATCCTCAAGGATCGGCCATCGTGGTTTCGTGATTGCCGAGCTGTGGATGTGCTGAATGTGCTGCCCACTGCTAATGGGGGAACGATTGAGCTGCTTTACATGCAGGTAATAAAATCATTATGCACTTCTCATTTCTGTTGAAACACTCCAGGTGCAATTATATAATTACTTCCGACTTTAATTGATGATATAGCTCTATGCGCCAACAACTTTGGCACCGGGTCGTGACTTCTGGTTGTTGCGTTATACTTCTGTTTTAGAAGATGGAAGCCTTGTGGTATGCTCCCAAACTCTTAGAATTTGTCATTCCTATTTTAGGAAATTCAGTAGACTTGGTATTCTGTGGTCATTGTCATACTCATGCAATATTCAGGTATGTGAGAGATCTCTGAAAAATACTCAAAATGGCCCGAGCATGCCACCAGTGCAGCATTTTGTGAGAGCAGAAATGCTACCAAGTGGGTATCTGGTACGGCCTTGTGAAGGTGGTGGTTCAATCATACACATAGTTGACCACATGGATTTGGAGGTAGGATGTGCTGGTACAATGTTATTTTTTGGATGTACAATCTAAAGATTTTATTTGACCCAGATATAACTTGATTTCTGATTTCTTCAACTAGCCTTGGAGTGTGCCTGAAGTGTTACGTCCGCTTTATGAATCCTCAACTGTACTCGCTCAAAAGACAACCATGGCGGTAAGCAATTTTTCTATTTTTTATGTCATGAACATTTAAAGGATGTCTGAAGCACCTGTATGGTATGGGTGATGCATTTGTAACTTCTCATTTTCAATAATGTATATCACTCCCAATCAGGCTCTACGCCAACTGAGGCAAATTGCTCAGGAAGCTTCTCAGTCTAGTGTGACCAACTGGGGCAGACGACCTGCAGCTTTACGAGCGTTGAGCCAGAGGTTGAGCAGGTAGATATCTTCTGTTGTTTGATGGTATCTGATTCAGTCCCTTAATGATTATCTGCAAGTAAGAATCTAATGTAAACCTGGCAGGGGTTTTAATGAGGCTCTCAATGGATTTAGTGATGAGGGGTGGTCAATGATTGGAAATGACGGCATGGACGATGTTACTATCCTAGTGAACTCATCTCCTGACAAGTTGATGGGTTTAAATCTTTCCTTCTCCAATGGGTTTCCAGCTGTCAGCAGTGCAGTCCTGTGCGCTAAAGCATCAATGCTTTTACAGGCAGGGATACAAAATTGTTTCCTTTCTTTACAACACTTGGTAGCTTGTGTGCTATGTGTTTAGTTGCTGTAGAGCATTTGCTACATCTAAGAGATATGTTTGTCTTTTCTATAACTTCAACGGTTAGGTTCTTGCAGTAGGGAATTGTGTTTTTTATACATAGTATGTCTACTTAAAATTGAAAACAATGAAAGGCTGACAATTTGTTTCTAATGAACTCATAGTTGAAATCTTCTTCCCTTCTTTATTCATGTGCCTTATAACTGTCGTTGTTTATCATCTTTTCCTCATGTTGTGCACTTTCCTTTTGCAGAATGTCCCTCCTGCAATCCTTCTCAGGTTCTTGCGGGAGCACAGGTCAGAGTGGGCAGATAACAATATCGATGCCTATGCAGCCGCAGCGGTTAAAGTCGGTCCTTGCAGTTTACAAGGGTCTAGAGTTGGAAATTTTGGCGGTCAAGTTATACTTCCACTTGCTCACACCGTGGAGCACGAAGAGGTGAATGATTTGATCTTTTACTTTTACAGCTGTTGGACAACACTTTATATCAGAAATTAAGCGTGGCTTTTATCTTTATTATTTTCACATTTGTTTTGCTTCTGATAAATTTTGTGTGTTTATTAGTTCCTGGAGGTCATAAAACTAGAAGGGGTTTGCCATTCTCCTGAAGATGCAATTATGCCCAGAGATGTGTTTCTTTTGCAAGTAAGACCTTTCTTTTCATTGCTTTCTGTGTATCTCTCTTGCATCCAAATACATCAACAGCTTGTCCTATTAGGTAAGAGGATAAGTTATGTTTTCTTGTCCCTAGTTGGCAGGTAAGTTTTAAAATAAGGCTATGGAGAGAAGGAATTCACTGAGAATTCTCATATGCTTTTGAAATGGACCCACAATGTAGTTCTAGTTTGGAATGGACTACAGAATATGAAAGACAGAAATAGTTGTATAAATCTCTCCCATTCACTATTTGTGTTCAGATAGATATTAGTGGAAATCTGCTTTTCCTTCTGTCGAAAGATGACATAATGGTTTCGTAGCAGGAACAAGTTTATCAGGTAGAAGTGTAAAATGAAAATAAATTTTTGCCTTCCTGTTTTCAACCTTTTCTCTTCCAAAATATCTTTTTGAAGAGCTGAATTGCCAGTCACCAGGTTGGGTTTGTGTGTTATGAGCATCCTTAATTGTTTCTGGTCTGGGATTGCATGGTTTGATTCTTTTCTTTCTATTATCACTTGATGACATTTTTCTTTTTGGTTCTCCTTCATATTTTCTCCATTTATACTTTTCTGACAGCTCTGCTGTGGAATGGACGAGAATGCTGTTGGCACATGTGCTGAACTTATATTTGCTCCCATTGATGCTACTTTTGCTGATGACGCACCTCTTTTGCCTTCTGGTTTTCGCATCATTCCCCTTGATTCTGGGAAGGTTAGCTAATTGTTTCTTAAGAAGTTCATTTCTCCATGCCTATTTATTAACTTCTTTATTAATGCATTGAAAATGATGCAGGAAGCCTCCAGTCCAAATCGTACATTGGACCTCGCTTCTGCTCTTGAAGTTGGAGCTGGAAACAGAGCATCCAGTGATTTTTCTGCTAATTCTGGCTGCACAAGATCTGTAATGACAATTGCATTTGAATTTGCATTTGAGAGCCACATGCAAGAGCATGTAGCATCAATGGCTCGGCAATATATCCGCAGCATTATATCTTCAGTTCAGAGGGTGGCTTTAGCACTATCTCCTTCTCATCAGGGTTCACAGGCTGGTCTTCGGTCACCACTGGGTACTCCTGAAGCACAGACACTTGCTCGTTGGATCTGCCAGAGCTACCGGTGCGTCAGTTGTTCCTTTCTATAGATGTTATCCGAATCAGAATTTGTCATTTTTTGACCTGGACGATAATCCACTGCATTCAGCTTAACAAGTCAATTTTATTAGCTGAGAGATGTTGCTGATGATTGAGTCGTTCTAATGCACATCTTCTCCTTCAAGAAATAAATTTATTTGCTGTCACTGAATTCTCTTTTCCTTTTTTGCATGATTTTAAAGTGATAATGAATTTGAATATCTTGAGAAAAGTCTTTCTGGATTCCAAGAGGATTTTCTCATTTCATATACAACAGTTGAAAATATATGTGGAGCTAAAAAGAATTGATGTTTTGTTTTGGTCAATAGGACAACTTCATTGATTTTCATGTGGATTTTAAAGCTTTTGTATAATCTATTAAGGCGAGTACATTCTCATGAAAATGTATTTCAAACTTGGACAGCAGAAATGTTTCATTGACTGAACACATTATCACTTTGTGGTCACAACTTTGCAGGAACTATTTGGGTGTGGAGCTACTCAAATCCAGCAGTGAAGGAAGTGAATCTATTCTGAAAACCTTGTGGCATCATTCAGATGCGATCATGTGCTGCTCATTGAAGGTGGGCACAACAACATGATATCCTGCTTTCCTTTTACCGTTAATGATATGAGTACTTGAATTATTAACATGAGAACCTACACAAACACGGTATTAAATTGAACAAAGCTATATCTGCTCATGAATGCTCCTAGTACCTTATAAAAGGAGGTGATACGAAGCAATTGTATCAACATGATGCTTTTAAAATACAGCAGATAGATGTCTGAATAAAGTGAAGTTATTGGAGTCTTTTCTAAATGATTTGTTCTGGATATATCTTGCTGTCATATTTATAAAATGCTGGAAAATGCTTTGAACCAACAGAATATTATAATCATTGCCCTAATCCAACAGTCAGTTTTTTATGCACATAATGCAAGCCAAATAAATATTGTTAGGTCCTTTGTTTAACATGCATCACTATTTTGCATTCAGATCTGAATAAAAATGTGATTATTATTCTGAAGTATTACCACAGTTCTATAGCTACCTTTTGCATTCATAGCAATTTGGTCTAAAACTTGGGTGATTTTTGCAGGCGCTGCCGGTCTTCACTTTTGCTAACCAAGCAGGACTTGACATGCTCGAGACAACCTTGGTCGCACTGCAAGACATAACTTTGGAAAAGATATTTGATGATCATGGAAGGAAAACTCTCTGCTCAGAATTCCCTCAGATTATGCAACAGGTTTACACTTCTCTCTTAAATCTGATTGAAGGAAAAATAGTTTCAGGTTATGTTGAGAAATTTATATTTATGAAATGCCACCACAAAGGGACAAAATAGTTACAATGCTTGGGAACAAGCCTTAGCTTTTATCCTTTTTTTTTCCTCTCATTTATCACAAGTAAAAACAAGAATCAGTGCCTATTTGGTGTTGTTGTGCTTTTACTTGCTTTGGTTCTTAAACTAGTGTTTAATTAAGGGAACGCTCACTAGCCACTTTGGGTTGACCTCTCTAAATACACATTTTTAGGGCTCTTTTATATATATATATATATTGAAAATCAAGCACAACCATACATGAGAACTTGATATCAAACTCATAGCAAATCTTTATTCAAATATAAGTTTATCCTACACAGACCTAACACATTTAAGCAAATGCACAATAATTAAAGTATCAATTTAATAAACATTGAACCATAATAGTTGTGTAAAAGTTATTCTGTCATAGAAGTACGTGCTGTAGTCTGAAAAATATAGTATTGCAGGAATGCTTGGGTGAATAGACTAGTTATCCTCCAGAAGTAAACCATCAGCTGTAACTGAGATATTAAAAATAACAACTGTATTTCTTACTATAGTTCTCACAAAGTAAATGATGGAAAAATGTGAGTTACAAACTGTGATAATCTGATTCTTAGAGCTGCACAGGATATTATGCCAAAGAATTATTTCATTTTCTCTGGGCAGTCCCCCCCCCCCCCTAAGTTACTGTGGTGGGTAGCCTGGTTTGGCCGATTCTATATGCATCACCTTATTTGTATTTATATTTCTCTTGCTAGGGTTTTACTTGTCTACAAGGTGGTATCTGTTTGTCAAGCATGGGTAGACCAGTCTCATACGAGAGAGCGGTGTCCTGGAAAGTGTTGAATGAAGAAGAAAATGCGCATTGCATCTGCTTTATGTTTATAAACTGGTCTTTTGTTTGAGACTTGAACCAGAATCTATTGGAGTGGCAAGTTAAGAGAGAGAACTCTTGATCGTCTTATTTTGCTGGCTTGTTCTTTTATCTATGACAGGTAAAACCGTGGAGTACTTAGTTCATTTGCTGTATTCTAAACTTCATTTGTGTGTGGGGTTCATTATCCTAGAGATGATGGATGTATCAATGAGACGATATAGTTGTTGGGGATCAGTTTGTTTGTGGCTGGTTTGGTCTTAACCTGGTCCGGTGCTAATTATCTGCAACTGAAACATGTCCAAGCAGATGTTTTCTGTCAAAGTCCGGTTTGTCTTGTGTTGCATACATGGATTGTTCTGTTGTAATAATTTATTTCCGGGGTATGTTATGAAGAGCAAAAGCAGGTTCTTTCTGCATCAGAGAATCATTGATGAACTATTGAACCTTTGAAAAAGCATAGGCTTATAAGGGTTTTATCCTTGGTTGGGATGTTTATTGGTTAGTAGAAAGTTAGCAGTTCCATTCTTAGATATATTTTCAGTGAAGCATTGGGAGGTCATACCATTAGCATCAGGTTAATTTGGTTGCAGAGGGATGAAATGCTAGGAGGGACGGGAGAGGGTGTAAATACTGATTATAGCACTCTTGTTTTGGTTTATTAAAGTTTTTCATCCAGGATCATTCTTTGGCGTAGGAGGCATATGTAGATTGGCCATTAGTCATTTTCTAACGGTTTTATTGATTTTGATAGTTGAGTTGAAGTTGGTTTTATTGATTTTTATAGTTGAGTTGAAGTTAAGTTTCATACAAAAAAACTTAAGTTTCAAGGTGGGTGATACGATGCATTCATTAGCAGGTGGCTGGATTATTTCCAGAAGTACAGTGAATCATGAACTCCTTGTGTGTTGATAAATTTAATGCTGAGGTTATTGGCTTAATAATGCTAATTATCTCCGTAAAATTAACTCCGTTCTGAGTCAATTCAGACGAAAACTTTCTTATGGTCGAGTGTTCGTTGTAGCAACGGAAGAGGGGTGCTGAGTTCCTAACTCTATTTTTTAGTTGCGTGTGTGCTACCTCTGATTGCATTACTAGCTGTTCATGCAGCATGGAAGAAAAATTGTGATATCAAAGAATGGCCGAGCCTTGTTCACATGCCCAAAAGGAGTTTGACAGTAGATAATTAATTAACCGACTCAACAGCAGAAACTGCTATTTATCATGTGCAATGCACATGGTTTTCTCAGTTTCTTGACTGAAGAACAGGGCAAACACATACATGTAAAGTAACACAGTTTATTCTACTCATAACATTTAGTACATGAAACTGGGTTTTACACATCTTGCTGTTAGATATAAATGGTGGCAGTCCACAGCAAGGTCTAAATCTAACTAAATCCAATTGTTTCATACAGATGGCAAATTATGTTACCCTTGTAATTGGCCAGAGTTTGGCATCTATAGCCAAATGCTAGTCAAGGATTCATGTCATGGGGGTGGCTAACATAAGTGGCAGGAAGAAGAGAGGATTTGGAACAATCCTAAAACAGCTCTGATAAGAAGTTTTGACGGAAGTCATAAAATAGCCATAATAAAGGGTATAAGAGGTAGGAGAATCTGATCATCCGGCCACCTAGAGAAACCCTAGAGGGTAGATTAATAGAAGGTGGATAAAAACTGCCCAAGGGAAGAAAAATACTCCTTGGTTCAGAAGGACAGAACAGGTTTGGATCAACCCAAAAAAACGTTGTAAGGTAACACGAAAGGTTGGTCCGCAGCATAACTGGTAAAAATATGTAACAACTGAAACCTGAAGTGGAGAGAGGAAGGAGAGGAAGAAAAAACAAAATCTTAAAGAGTTCAAGGGCTAGTTAGAAAAGATGGGCGTTGATCATTTTTTCAAATTTAGATAATTCACGTCTCTTGTAATTGCTGCGATGCAGCTTGAACTCCTTGCAATCCCGCTCTTTTGAGCACCTTTAGGACTGATGGATTTGGCCCTTATGGCGCTTTTCTTCAAGATCGCCCTCATGGCCTCAGCTTGAGACAAAACTGGATAAGCCCTACCAAACTTGTTAAACCTCGCACAAGCACTCATATGTGCATTCAAAGCCTCCTCTTTGTGGCCTCCATTTTTCTCCATCTCTTCTTTCACTGCCTCAGCACACAACCCACATATCCACTTCCCTAGGAACTTGTTCCGAACACGATCAATATACTCAGGGGTGCACTCTTCACTCATGCCACAACACTCACATTTGGCATCTTCAACCTCGGATATTGGTCGGAGATTGATATCAATTGCTTCTTTGCTTAGTTCAAAAGAGATATCGGATTTTGTTCGATGAAGATTGTCATTTGAGGGTCTTGGTGGCTTGGAGAAGGCGTTTTTCTTAGCGTAAGCGCTAGCAATAGACTCCCCATGTGGTGCCATATTGATCCACAATGCTATAAATGTGACTCTTATATATAAGAAAAACAACAAAACCTTAACAAGGAGATGAGAAGTTGGTTCGGAGCTTTATAGAAAACAACTGAACAAAAGGCACTTCAAATAGGGTTAGAGAGATTGGAAGTGAAGAAACCTATCTAGGTGTAGAACAATAACTTGGAAGATTATGATCTCAAAGGTGGTATATAGAGGGTAAGAACAGGCACCATATTTATGATGGTTCACTTTTCTTCTTGGGAAACTCAGCAGTGAGTTTATGTGGATCTTGGTGACTCACACGTCAATGATCAAAGCAATCGTGAATAGTCATGATCACAGCTGGACTTTTCAAGAAAGTTCAGAAAAAAAAAGATGGTTCAAAGCTATATGTAAGGAGCATCATTGTCATTTCAAGCAAAATGAAGATACTTTGTATTTCCAACTGTTTTTGCCTTTATTTTTTGATAGCTAATAAGGTATGAGAGGTGTGGGTGTTCCTCTACCATTGCTTTCTACAATTGGCTTAAGAAGTCGTTGGTGTCAACTAGAGGTTTTGCATGCAAATTCATGGCACTTCGTAATAGTACCTTCAAGGTTGAGGGTTCGTAGTTGAACCAAAAAAAAATCAGATTACACTCCATTTCATAGTTTGTTCTGTAATTAGCTAGCTAGCCACACAACTACACATAGAAGTTAATCTGCTTTTGGTCGATTCACTTACTGGCACTGAAGCTTGTTTTGTATGAAATGCAGCACTGAGATTTTTGTTTTTCTCTTCATATATATATTTATATGTAACCCACAAGGTCTAGCAGAAGTCGTAAAATACTTGAATTAAAATATGGGGATATCTTGAGTTTAAGTCCCACTCTTAGATAGCTAATTCTTTCTTGCACCCACTGGATGTGGAGCCTCTCTTGAAAGAAACAAGATGGGGTTCTCATCAATAAAAAAACTGATGCAAAGTGGCGCAATCTCTCACTAATTGTGGAGAAGACTCAGAAGAATACAAAGATAACCCACTACTTTTACACTATTTAATTTAAAACCTCATTTTCCATTACAGAATATAAATATTATGTTCGAATTTGAGATTTCTTATAGTGAACTTGCAAACTAAAAGAATTAGACGTGAAAATGCTAAATAAATTTGTGTATCGAGAAGAGAGTAACCCTGTGGAAGTTCCCATTCAACCATTGTTTTTCCCTTCGAAAGTAGCAACACAAATGAATGCTCACATGTGGGTATGTTACAGCCATACACTTATGACTTAGCAATCTCCATTGATATGCAGAGAAGCTCCTACATTACATACAGCAGCTGCTGATCTCACAACCAAACAATGATTTCACGAGCACCTAAACTGATGACTCTTTTGAGAGAGCGAGAGGTGGTTGAAGTTAGGTATGACAAAACGTTAGTGGTGATTAATAAAGTATTTGCAGATTCACAGTTGAAAGAGAGAAAATGAGGGCTTTAAATGTGTGGGTTTTTTATTTCTGGGCCGCTACTTTATAGTTTTAGCTTTTACATGGTGATGGACAGTTATAAGTTGATGGATATGCATGGCGTTGGCACCTCCTAGCTTGATTCTCTGTATGGCTCTACTGTGAATAATGTGACTGTGTGTAAATATCTTGCCTTTTTAGAAAGGGAGAGATGCAGAATCGATCTTAAAAAATAAAAGAGAATGAGAAAGGGACGGGGCAGTTTGTGGTCTTAAATGATCTGTCCCTTTTCAACATGAGCATACGAAATTTGAATTGAATGAATTCTATTATCATTTTTTTTTTTTGTATATTCAATCTCTCAAGATAGATAAAATCAAATTATTAGTAAAATATAATTCCATTCTTGTACAAATGCAATGAGTTCACATTATAATTGTAATTCTAATAGTGACTTTAGTTTCATACAATGAACCAAGTATTATATAATATTTGGCTATTATACCTCATGTATGCTAGAAAAAATGATTTAAAACATAGTTAATAGATATATTTGAAATCAATTTAATTGTTGGGTTAACACACGATTTCAGTTAAAACTTTGTTGGAAATTATTCTCCAACATAAATACTTTCATATGAAATATTAATATATTTAAAATCAATTTTGAATAAATAAAAAATTGATCTCAAAGAACCCTTGATTAATATGTTTTTACAAACCCAAAAACCTCATTTCTATATTGAAATGTTACAAGATTTTTTTTTGTAACTGAGAGAAGTTGAAGAGTTAAAATTAAACATATAGGTTCTAAATTGTTTAGTAGGGAGGAGACTTAGGCTAGGTAGGCCTTAAACTTAGCATGGATACATTTTCATGCACGAAGAAATAACTATGTCTTATAAGTGTTCTAAGCAAACATGCATTGTAAAATCCATGATAAAATCAAAGTTATAGCTCATAAAGGTAGAGAGAAAGTCTGGTGGCTTTAAAAAATTTTAAATAATATTTTATGTTAGCCAAAGGTAGTGGAAACAGTTTGTGTCCATCGCGATAATCAATCAACAATTGAAAGGGCACAAAGTAATATGTATAATGTTAAGTATAGACATTTACATCATAGATATAATATTAAACACTTATTTTAGACTGGAATTATTTCCCTTGATAATGTTAAGTCAAAGGAAAATATTGTGAGTTTGCTAATTCAAGGCTTAATGAGAGCTTCTGTATAGTTCATTAAAGAAAATGAGTTTAAAATTTTTAAAGATGAAAGAGTGTTATGATAGTAATCTTACCTAATTGACTGCGTACCAAGATTTAGGTTAAAAAGAAAAACTAAGTTATTTGTCATTCTTAGTAGCAATAAAAAATAATAATTTATTGTCTATTTCTATGATGAAAAGGGTATTGTAGTTGGATATAGGTAAGTTGTTTTTTTTTAATGATTTTCATATATTGGTTTTCTAAGTAGAATATAGCATAACACTTCTAATTAAAGCTCACCTTTATAAGTGAGAAATGCAATCATTTCTTTGATAATTTTTTTAAAAAGTAGAATTCTATAAAACACATGAAACTAGAAGTTGTTCAAGTTATACAACTATGAGAACGGAAGAAAAACTCTAGATAGAGAGCTATGCGAGTATTGATTATGATACTTTTATTTGTATGGAGGATTTTAGTAAAATTGGTTTAAACAAAAATATTGAATAATTCAAGATATCACATTTCCTAATTAGTCGAGTAAATTTAATAGTACTTTATGAATGTTCAAAGTCGAAAGCTATCTATCATTATATAGTCATTTACCAATTCATTTTCTCTATACGAAGACTTAAATACAAACCTTCAACTCTTTGTATATTGATCATAAGATTTTTATTTATGTGAGGGATTGCTAAAAAAGAGTTGGTTTAAAATATGATTACTAGGCACATTTAAGATCAATTTAAATATAGAATTCATTCATAATTTGGGTTAAGATTGTTGGAAATTTCTCTCTAACATAAGTACTTTACATTAAAACATTAACATGTTTTAAACTAATTATACGTAAATGAAAAATTAATCTAAAAAATTCTTAGTTGCATTCCATTACAAGCTCAAAAATCTCAATCACACATTGAAAGCCTATAAGATTTTCTTGTAGCTTATATAATAAAAAGTAGAATATTTAAAATTAGGAATAGAGGGCACTAAAGCTTTTAGAGGGGATAAACCCTAAACTAAGCGGGTTTTGGGCTTAAGCTATTCTCGTGCGCTCGTTCAGGTCGGGCTTGAGCATATTAATTATAGGATTATTTTTTTCCAACCCACTAATAATACATGTGATTAAATGAATATTTCTAATTAGTCGCTTATTTTTAATACCCAGACAATTTAAGTCCTAAATGTTTACTTTAAAGCCTTTAAAATGTCTTTAACATTTTCCATTTAATAAAAAGGATAGAATTATTTCTCTTAAATCAAAATCAATTTTGGCAGCCTTGTTTCCTATATAATAAGGGTTTGAGGGTTTTCTAGAAGAATAAGCATTAAACAAATATTTTTGCTTTTTCTTAAGTTCGTTGGCATATTTTTCATCCTAGTTGCTTTCTATATCTAAAGATTTAGGATAAAAAAGAAACAAGTTAGTTTTTCTTGGTTTATAAACTTTTATAAATAATACAACATTTTAAAGTGAAGAACTGGAGTCCTAAAAAGCTGATGAAAATTAACAAGTATTATCGAAGAACTTATTAGAGATGTCAATTAGACCAATTACGAGATTAAAAATAAAAAATATTAAATAGATTTTTAATACAAAAGCAAGGATGCGAGCGGCAGTTTCAGAGTTCCTGTTTTGCAAGGAAACAAAGGCAACAACTTTTCCTTATTTTCAAGGTTACTAAAGTCGGCAGCATGGGCAAGGAAACAAAGGCAATAAGTACTCTTCCTTATCTTTCAAGGTAATAACATCGGCAGCTAATTAGGAATTAATCTGTAGTGTTTTTTTTACCTTATTATCAAGGACACAAGTCCATAGCATATCCTCCACGAAACCGACAATTTAATTATCTCTTATATAAGGAATTCAACCACTACGTTATTTACAAGAAAATTTTTGGCAGCTTGTTTATTATTTTTTATTTGATTTTTTGTTATTTATTTTACAAACTTTGGGTTGTTTTTAATTGGGTATTAATATTTGGCCATTAGTCCATTATGGTTTAATTATTTTGTGAATTATAAATACCCTTTTAAAATAAAACATACAAAACACTTGGTTATTGATATCATAATAATATTTTTTTATTGCAAGGATAAAGCAATATCGATGAACAGTGGTCTTTAAGAGACTCTGTCGGGGCTCTTTAATAACATTTGCTTCGAGACTCTGTCGGGGCTCTTTAAGAGTGGTCTTTGACATTTTATAAAAGAAGATGTTGAACCCTAAGATGTTTTTGCCATAACTATCGATGAACAGGTCTGCTGGGTGGATAAAGCTATTCATATACAGAACAGTAGATTTTTGTTATGTGATCAACAGGTGGGATTCTGGTTTGTTTCCAATGCGATTCCTCTACGTAAAGAAGGTGGCTTAGCTTCATTATAATCTGTTACGGATGCAGTAGATATATATGGATGCATTGATTTGGAATTCTTCTTCCTGATAATCTGGATATGGAGCTTCACTCCTCTGAAGCTTGCATGGCAGCTCTCCTCTTTTTCTTCACACACACATATATTGCTTAATAGTATTTTGGCCGAATGGAGAAATAAAAAATCAGGAAGCTGTACCATTGATATCTTGGTTAAGGCCTTGCAGTTTTATTTGTTTTTGTGTTTTAAATGTGTTTTTTTAAAAAATAAATTTTTATTTTAATTTTTTTGTTTTAAATTAATATTTTTTAGTGTTTTCAGATATATTGATGTACTAATATCAAAAATAATTTTTAAAAAATAAAAAAAATCTTTCTAAAAATTAATTTTTTAAAAATAAAAAAAACATTTTTTTAAAAAACATATTAACTAGCATTACCAAACACACCAAAAAAAGATGCCGTTGAATCTTCTTGCTTAAACCATACCTTGTAATAAATGTGGGGAGTTCGTAAACAATAATTAAGAGGGTGTTTAAAAGTGTGGTTGTGAACACATCAAAATAATCTGAAAATAATAATAAAATATTAATTTAAAACAAATATAAAGAATTTAATTTTTTTAAAAAACACTTTTCAAACACAAAAACAAATATACCCTAACCCAAATACAATCCATTTTACCTTTTTTCTAGCTCATAACCGTACTCTACTTAATAATATTGCTTAATAATATTTTGGCCGAATGGAGAAATAAATCAGGAAGCTGTACCATTGATATCTTGGGTAGAGGCCTTAGCGTATCTGGAGCGGTTATTTTTTAAAATATTTTTTACTCAGAAATATATTAAAATAATATTTTTTATTTTTAAAAAATTATTTCTGACATCAGCGCATCAAAATGATTTAAAAACACTAAAAAAAATATTAATTTGAAGTAAAGAAAAAAATAAAAAATTTTCAAATTTTTTCAAAAATATTTTTAAAATGCAAAAACAAACAGGATATTAGTCATGAATACAAGCCTTAGCGACTTGACTTCTAGACTAACCCAAAGACAATCCATTTTATCTTTTTTCTAGCCGATAACTGTACTCTACTTTTATAATCTTATTATTGATATACTTTCTATTTTCATACATTGTCCAACCACTACAAGATTTCATAGTTTTACCGACGAAAATATTCCGTCGGTGTGTGATTAGCAGTTCGTCAGTGATTTCTTTACCGACGTCTTCACCGACGGATTACGTCCGTCAGCTTTCCCTTCGTCGGTGATTCCCCATTCTGTCACTATATCGGTCGGAAACACAAAAAAACCATTTGTCGATGGTTTTACAGACGGAATTTGCGCGCCAAAAAAAAGTTTCCCGCTTGAAATATACCGACGGATTTTATTCCGTCGGTGATATCGTGATTTATCGATGGCTACGTACCGTCGGTAAATTTGTCGGTGAGTGTTTGAAATACCGACCGAATATATCTGTCTGTAAATTCGTCGGTAATTGTGGCAGCTACTGTCAAATGCCGACGGATTTAGTCCGTCGGTAAAGCTGTCGGTGAGTGTTTGAAATACCGACATATATCCGTCTGTAAATGCGTCGGTGAATGCTACTGTCAAATACCGACGGATTCATTCCGTCGGTAAAACCCTTAGTAATAATTTTTTCTAAATTTGTTTTTAAAAAATTATTTAGAATACATAATATAAAATTATATAAATTAATG
>Ga0307508_10003077_pt1 | contig 17153 bp, 25 predicted proteins | sample 9_EM_MG_FD_203089 | JGI IMG/M metagenome (GOLD analysis project Ga0307508, IMG submission 203089) | Populus trichocarpa ectomycorrhiza microbial communities from riparian zone in the Pacific Northwest, United States - 9_EM | ecosystem: Host-associated > Plants > Roots > Unclassified | place...
GGCGCTCCGGCCCCCTGGTACCAGTGATACGACCAGCAGCCATCTTATGGCTGAGGTCTCGGGTTTGGAGACGATGTGGAGTAGGCTGGGCCGCCGCCCGCCGCTCCCGTCGTGAGGCAGGCTGGGCTCTAGGCCCGCCGGCCTCCGCCACTTGGTTCTCTTGTCGAGAGACCGGCGCTCCGGCCCCCTGGTACCAGTGATACGACCAGCAGCCATCTTATGGCTGAGGTCTCGGGTTTGGAGACGATGTGGAGTAGGCTGGGCCGCCGCCCGCCGCTCCCGTCGTGAGGCAGGCTGGGCCCTAGGCCCGCCGGCCTCCGCCACTTGGTTCTCTTGTCGAGAGACCGGCGCCCCGTCCCCCTGGTACCAGCGATACGAACAGCAGCCTTCTTATGGCTCAGGTCTCGGGTTTGGAGACGATGTGGAGCAGGCTGGGCCGCTGCCCGCCGCCCCGTGGTTCTCTCGTTTGAGGATCGGCGCCCCGGCGCCGTTCCCATTCCTGGATACGGAGTGCTGCTCCTGCCATGCCGCCGTCGATTTCTACAAGCGCGCTATGGAGGAGGAACATCTTGACCTGACTGACAAGATCACGAACCTGCTGGAAGATGGCGATCAAGGTCTGCGCCGTCTGTTGGATCGCGGCGTCAATCCAAACTCGAAGATGGATTCGCACGCTCTTCTGTTCTGGATGGCTACTTTCCATACAGCAAAGTGTTTTAAGACACTTCTCGCACGGGGTCGGGATTTCAGGTGCCAGGTGACCGTAATCTCGTCCGCTGGTACCTACATGGAAACCCTTCTGCACACGGTGTGTACAACGTACTGTACTGTCGCACTGTTTTTTCTTTTCTCTTGTTTTTTTTTTCTCCTGTTTTTCTTTTCTCTTGTTTTTTTTTTCTCCTGTTTTTCTTTTCTCTTGTTTTTCTTTTTTCTTGTTTTTCTTTTCCTGCGTTTTCCTCTTCGCTTGTTTTTTTTTCTGCTTAGACCCATGCATAATTTCATGGAAATTTCACATTTATTCTTCGCAGGGGAGGAGAGAGATTCCCTGTCAGCGGTGACCGGCCTCACTGGAGAATATTGAGTCGAGAATAGATCTGCTGTTTATGATGGTCAGTGAAGAAGATGCCCGCATTGAACGCCGGGAATCGCGACGAATGAAGCGCCACCAAGAACACCCATCGTTTGACCTGTGGCAGCCGAACCACTGTTACACGAAATGTCACCTGGAGGCTGGGTTCTTGGGCGTGTGACGTCCCCTATTCCCTCATATGTTCTCCCCGGCATTGCTAATGAAATCCTAGATGTGATTGAATGCTGCGGCAACTTGCACCGGTGGCTCGGCTCTCGCAACCAACGAGATGAAAGTACGAGGAGCAGTTTTCCATGGTGCCCGCCGCCATAGCTGCCACAGCCGTCGTACTACAGAGGCCTGGGCATCACGAGAGCGGGCGAAATCACACGGTGACAGAGGGCCAGCTTGAGCGAGAAATAGATGATGGTTTTTTTTGTTTATTCTACTCGTTTGCGACATAGCTAGATCGTGACGAGATACAAACTGTCCGGTTTTCCTGTTCGCTATCCGCGCGGTGGCGGCATGTTGCAAGCTGCCCTTTGCCCTCAGCCCAGGCCTGTCCCAAGTAAAAGCGCACCAAGGAAATCGCAAATGAGAGAACGGCAGACAGAGAAACAGAAAGAGAAACCAAAGAACAAAAACAACAGAAATGTGCCCGTCCCCTACTCATCGTCTGCGGACGCCATGAGGGAGGGCGTGTGCAGGAACAACGGTAGTTTCTCCCTGGCATTTTATATTTCTTTCGGGAGGCCCCGCCTCCAGCCCATTGGCGGGCTTCTGCCCGCTTCTTCTCGGAGATCTCGCTTGACATGTGCGAGGAAGGAGCGGCACCGCACGCGCCTCCGCCCGGTCCGAGCATCCTAGCCATTTCACCCCGCGGGCATCTGCAAGCTCAGCCCACCTGTCGGCCTTCTCGTTCCTAGGACCCCTTTGTGTGCCGAGCACCATCTGATCTCAATGGTGATGTCTCGCCTGGAGCGTGTACATCTAACCGGGGCCAAGCTCCTCCGAGGACTGGGCGTCCGGGGGCCTTTGTCTTCTCGTAGTGGCTTCCAGCGCCCTGGCGGGAGCGGCACTCCCTCCCAAGATTGCCCGTTTTGCAATTCAATCGAATATCCGGCGACTCATCGTCAAGTCGTGACCTGTCCGTGAACGTTCCTCTCTCCCGGTAGGCGAGGATCCCGTCTACTGCCCGAAAATCGAACGACGTAGGCCGTTAGAGGATAGACCTTTCGAAACCCCGTTTCGGAGCTGTGGGCATATCTGCGGCGAATATCCCCTCACTCCCCGTTTCCTTAAACTCGAGTCCAGCCGCCAAACAGCCGCGAAGAAATATTTGATGGAGAACGAGGTATTTGACATGGAACCTGAGAACAGCAGGATTATTGCCGCCCATTTCCGTTTTCGTCTCCCAAACCGGGTCTCGAAATTCGTTGATATTTTTCACACGCCGAAGTAACGCGCCCGCCACGAGCCTCCCAACGCCGCAGGTGGTGTGACCGCGCTTGTCAGTGTCAACATTAAGTAGCGCTAGTCCAAGAGTTCCAGAGCACTTTTATCAGCGTGCCGCACGTGAGACAGGCGGGCACGAAATTCCAATACCTGATACACACCCATCTCTCAGCTTCTACATTTCCACCAATAGATTGCACAGAAGAAAGGTGCTCACTTGTGCTTCAGGTCTTGGGTCGGGACGTTTTCATGATTTGACTAAAACCGGGTCATACAACCAATGCCTGCGAACCCCGGCGGATTTGTACAGCGCGTCGTAAAGTGGGGTCAAACAAGTCGGAATGCCGAAAATGTTCAAGAATGCGTCGATGTTGATGGCGATGTCGGCGCATTCGCTAGAGCTTTTGACTTTGACAGCGGCCAACGCTCAAAAAAAATCGGTAAGTTCTTCCAAGTACCCCTTCTCCGCCTGTAGGAATGGAGGTGACGGACGCAGTTGATCGGCAAGGGGCGGCGGGGGCCAGTCGAAGCGGGGTGACGAGACAGTAACAGCAGACTTGCCATCTTCCCGTTGGCAGTCCACCAAGCCTTCATTCCTTCCTGTTACCAGTTAGCAATTAAATGTGCAGAATCTGATCGACACGCAGGCGAATAATAATACCTCGCCCAAACCACAGCAGAGACCGATACGGGTTTCGGACGTTTGGCGTCGCAAATCCGTCCAAGCGTGCTTGTACATAATTGGCGTTTGAGCTTTCCAATTCCAAATGTATTTTTTTATTGCACTACTCACGTCCAACAACCCGCGAACTTGCTTTTTCCTCTCGATACTAAATCGATGTGACCCACGTACAAGTCCCACCATCGAGTGCATTTGCCTGGTCAACAATGAAAAAAGCGGTATCGCGTTTGAGTCTCTTGCTGCAAAAATCTGACAGACACTCAAGTGCGATGTACTCCTCAACTAACTCTTGCACTCCAGTGCCGTGCGAAAGTACTTTGCGGGGTTTGCGAGGAGCTCATTGCAGCCGGGAATGTAGACCACAACCTTTCCCTCCCGCATAAGGAGGCAATCGAGTGCGGCGAGCAAATGAGACTTGCCGGCTCCGGGGGCTCCGTGGGAGAATTACCGACTGTTTTGGTCGTGGTTCACCGAACGTGTCGCTTCGTAAAGCTCGCGAAACTTTGACCGACTGTAGAACTCGAAGCAATCGTTTGAGTCGAGCCCGAAACGCTCGGGGGCTGTGACCGGAGATGGGAAAGGAAGCAGCTGTTTGTGGTTTGGGTCACAATATTTGGAGACCCCGCATACATTTTGGATTTGAGAATGGAGCTCCGCTCCCAACCAGCGACCGCCCGCGGGTCACTCACCGCTCTAGAACTCTCGCTCTTGATGTCTTCACCCTGCGTCACTTCTATGGCGATACCCTTGATCCTCTGCACCAACCGTGCAAGCACGTCACTAGCTCCGGGCGGCAGGCCGCAACCAGTAGTATTGACCCAGGCATTCCGGAATGCCGTCTGAATCTCATCACTCTTCAAGATGCCCCGTTCTTTTATGAAGTCGAACAACTCCTTTGCTGTTCACCGTTCGACGTTGGATGGAGTTGGAAGTATTCTGTCTGCAGTAACTGGTGCGGCATCTACCATCGGGATACATATCTGTAGCCATAGTGTGGCTATGCGGCAGGCGGAGAGGGAAACACGAGATAGTGGATCAGTACTATGGGATGTAGAGGCGGCGAATTGAGAAACAGATTGTGGTAGCAGTGGTGCGATTGTAGATAGTATTATGGAGACGGCTGTGGAGGAAAGGTGGGGAATGAGAGAGGATCGTCCCGCTGCTGCTCTGCAGCCAAGACCAGTTACGGTCTTGGCACTATCTACTTGCGTTCAGAGCTTGGTGCGGTAGTCTTGACTAGATACGTCATGCCAAGTCTACTTGCTACTTGAGCCACGAGGATTTTCTATGCGATTGAAAAAGGGTGTCCTCTAGGAGTGAATGTCGCCGAACTTTGTGAGGTACGCAAGACGCCAGGCGACCGTGCAAAAATTTATTGGAAAATACTTCTACAACGTTGCAGCGAAAGAAAGAGAAAGTGAGCCATAGAGAATGATAGAGAAACAATACCCCCCAGGCGCGGCCCATCAGACCTTTTCTAGCGCAAACTCATTCCTAAGTATTTTTGTTGGAAGCCTCTGGTTTATTGCTGTCAGAATATAGGGGTGAAGTGGATACCATATTCATCGGAATGACGATGCTTTTTTCAACAAGAGACGGTGGTGACGGACCTCCCGATTCGATATGGCGGTAGTACTGGCGCACTTCAGACGGTTCTGTGGACGGTCCTACGTATCTCCTCGGCTTTCCGCGACGCGGTTCGGGACGTCTTGACGGCATTAGCGACGCACTTCTCAACGCACAACGAGCGGGCGACGAGGCACCCTCATCAACGGTAAGTACTTCGCGAATCGGGACGGCACAGCCAACAACTCCAGCGAGAGCACCACCAATCGCGCGAGTCATCGGGTGCCGAAGCTTACCGTACTCAGTGCCTGCACATGACTAAATTCTCTTTTTAATTTCAATCTTATTTAACGATTAATAAGTAGGTGTAGATACGGATGAAGGAACAGCCCTGCAGCAACGCAGCCCCGATCCCGAGTCAGTGGTGCGCTAGCGCGGGGGGCAGGATATGTACATAAACCTACAAGTCGTTGATTTTTGGAGGAGTTCGACCTTTCTGTTTTTCAGAGAAGTCAGCGGGGGTGCCAACACAGGACAGGCGTGGGCTCTCCATCGCTGCGTGGCATCCATGCAGCACGCTTACAGTAGCGCGACAGACAAAAAAGAACAGAGAAGGGCGCGGAGCGAGGACTCACAATATAGATAAGGCGCAAAATGCGTGACAGGGGGTGTTGATTCTTACTTGCCACCGTATCCGTAGTCACTGCGCGATGTCAGCGGTGAAAACTGTTGCCGTCGGAGGGGCGCTTACCTGGTAATGCTGAGTATGGCCTTTTCGCCCAACGGCATACCGGGAACACCCTCCTCCCAGCCTGCGCAGAGAAACGAGAAGTGTAAGTCAATTCCATCTCGGACGGCGCGGGGCAGGGGGTTTTTTTTTGTTTAATCATTACTCGCATGCGACCTATCTAGATCATGGCGAGATTATGTACAGTCCGTTTCCTGTCCGCTGTCCGCGCAGTGGCGGCACGTTGCAAGCGCCCCTTTGCCCTCCGCCCAGGCCTGTCCCAAGAAGATATGATCCGCATCAAGGAAATTACAAACGAAAGGACAAATGAAAAGACCAACGCGCGAGTCTAGCCCTCTCCTGCCGATGCCATGAAGTCCGGCGTGGGAAGGAACAGTGGTGGTTCCTCCCCGTTCCGCTCCTCTCCACCCGCTCGCTGCACCTCCATCCACTCCTGCACCTCCAGCTCAGAGACCGCGCTCACGGCGTCATCCTCCTCCCCCGGTACCCACCTCCCTACATCCGTGGACGAGAGAAAGTCAGCACCGCCTGGCTGCACCTCCCGTCGGCCAGAAGGTCCCGTACCTTCCACCGGTCCTTCCACCTCCTGGTCTCCTTCTTCACCTCCGCCCACAGGATCTTCTGCAGCGGCTTCCACTTGGGGCACTCCTTGAAGAGGTGGTCCCGGGTCTGCGCTCGGTATCGGTACCACCAGCATTGCGGAGTAGGTCGATTCTTCGTCCAATTGAGGTACTGTCCGGACAGACAGTGCCCCGCCCTGACCCGGTAGAAACGGGCGCGGGGCAGAGGTGGGATGGCGAGCGACGCGACGCCCGTCACTACGGCTTCAGCGCAGCGACGAAAGGAGGAGGGCGGAGGAACGGACGACTACCACTCGCGCGAGCGGGAGCAGGCGATGGCTGCATTGCGTGCCTCCGATGGCTGTTCCATCTCCGATCGCGATCGTAAACGGAAAACCGCGGTCGCAAGACGAGCCTAACCTTTGGGAGGGCCAATGTCAGCACGGCCGCAGAGCGGAAAGACAGGTGTCTGACGTTGGCGTGCTGCGATCCGTCCGCGAGCAAGGTTCCGACGTAGTGCATTCCGGAAGCGTCTCCCTTCTTGGGTAAGTTCTTGCCATCGCCGGCAGACAAAAACATCGCCTACGACGCCCATGGTGGCCGGGGTGGTGGCGAGCCTTTTGGTTTAGGTGTGGTGGAGTGGTTGCGGTCGGAGTGCGTGGGAGTGCTGGGGGATTGGAGTGGGAGCAGGAGTTGTCCTGAGGGGGTTGGAGGGGACTGAGGCGGGATGATGTAGAAGTAGACAGCGGCCTGCCCCGGGAGTGTGTTGCCGTGCCGTTCGGTACCGCTAGACCGCGCACAATCCCTCCCGATTGACACGATGACTACCTACGGGCAAGCGCCGGACAGCAGCAGAACAGGAAGCAGGGACCCAGCGGCTCTGGCCGCACCCCGCACCAATGCCCCTGCGTGCCCCACCTATGGCGCGCAATATCAAGATCGCATTGGAGCTAGGAGGCGTGCACGCGCCCATCGTCAAAAAGACGCAAAAAGGTCTGGGCGCGCCCAGGGCCGCGCCGGCTGCTTTCCCATACCCCCTCCAACCACAATCACATATTTGGTAAATCGCTCCTACATAAAGAACGTTAGGTAAGTATCTGGAAAATTGATTTCTGGTGCCGGGTTGAGAAAAAATGTTTTTCGGTTGCTTGGTCAGCTACCAGAGTGGCAAAGCATGTTTTTACCACTAGTATGTTAAATTTACTAATATATAAATGTGGTAATTATAGCTAGTATGAGAGCGACCGGAAGGCTGGAGTCGCTGTTTAGTGTATCAAAACATTTTATTTTTTGACGCGAGCCCAAATCCTACTGGGCAGTACCACTATGTACCGACAACTCCTGTTTTGCGGGAAGGGAGAGGGATTCGTCGCTGGTTGTTCCCAGGCCGAAGAGATCAGTAGAAAGGAAAAAGAAGGAGGGGAAGGCGGGAGGAAGAAAGGGCCGAGGCCGCTCTCCTCTCCAGTACGCACTGGAGAAGGACGAGATAAGCGCTCACCGGAGGAAGCCGAGAAAAGGGAGTAGAAGGAACCGGGAGAAAAAGTGGGGAAAGAGTTGTCGTATTTCTCTATCCAACTATCGACGACGAAGACTATGGAAAAGAAGGAAAAGAACTCAACGACTAAAGAAGAAAAAGGGAGGATAGGTGGAGGACGGACGCTAGCGGCGCCGACACTGCTCTAGTCACTCTACTTTTCTCCACGAAAATGAGTGCCCGCAAGTGCACCGCAACACCTGTAGGTACAACATGAGTGAGAGGACGAATTCAACTTTGAAGAACGCGATTGCCTTCCCTACAACATGCAATTCTTCCAGTCTTTTGTGGAGATCATCCATAAGCAGCGCAAGAGCACACTGCTATGACGAATAAATTCACAACACAGCAGGTCCTAAAAATGTCCGGCATTCTGCTGTCAGCAGAATACAAATCCACAAGGATGCGGAGCAGCAAGGTGTCTGGATGGAATCCGTTCCTGTCAGAGGCGAAGGCGGATATCCCGGATCACATCCATTGTCCCACGAAAGGGATGGGCTTCGCCCCAAGTTCAATTGGGACCTCGTCTGGCTTGACGTTCGCGAGGGATCTGAGTACGGGCTAGTGTCGAGGTGAGAAGATGAGACGACATCACCAATGCATAGGGGCGGTGTCCATACGGAACGCCAATGCATGAGAGGGTGGCGTCCGTGCGGAGGGGCGGGGTTCTGCGAGTGCGGTCTCGATCCTGTGAGGGCGCACAACACGGAAGCGGCAGTGAAACGGGGCCGGAGGGAGTCGGAGGGGAGCATGTATATACAGATGTCTACCGCCTGGCAAGAGAGCATCACCGAATCTACTGTCTACCATCTTTAACCATATATCTGGATACCGCAACTTTTGACAGGTTATGGGCCGGGTAGGTCGGAGCGCTGCGAGCGAGATCCCATGACGGCCTGCGTAAAACCGAGTGAGAGACGATGCTGGCTAGCCGAAATGATCGGATTTTACCTCAATAGGTACTTATGTAGGAGCAATTTATTAAATATGTGATTGTGGTAGGAGGGATGGGAAAGCAGCCGGCGGCGCCCTGGGCGCGCCCAGTCCTTTTGCGTCTTTTTGGCGATGGGCGCGTGCACGCCCCCTAGCTCAAATGCGATCCCGATATTGCGCGCCATAGGTGTCCCTGGGGCACCCCACAAGACTAACCTACCAGGTGCCATGGGTGGCGATACGACGAGTGATACGACACGCGAGCAGTCGGGCAAGCCGAGAATGTGTGGGAGGAGCGATTCTGCGGGTGGCCCGGAGGCAAGCCGTCGGCGTGCAGAAGATGTTAGTGTGGAGAATTAAGAGCGCCATGATCCGACTTCGCCGGCTCGCAGGGCAAATGGGCCCCTCGCCGGCCAACCGCGGGAGGGTCATGACGGCCTGTATCCATTCGGTCGCCATGTTCGGATCGGGAAGGGGCGATCAAACCCGGGGCACCATCGGTCAGGCGAACGTGCTGCAGCTGCTGGTCAACCAGGAGGGGCGCGCGACCACGGGCTGCGTTCGGACAACCAACCTGGGAGCTGTCAATGGAATTGGGACCAACCCGCGGTTCGGGCTCCGGCTGCCCGTCTCCCACAAGGCGGCCAGGCAAGAGAGGTGGCGGGTACGCCAACGGCCGTTGGAAACCGGATAGAGGACGCCCTGGATACTCGGGCGGGATGGGGGGCGCGGTCCTGTTAGAGGAGCCAGAGACCCTCGACGTGAACTTGTTGTAGGAAGAGGAGGGCGCAGCCAAGGTAGAGGCGGAGAAGCGACGGCCTGGGCAGGCATCAAAACCCACATGGGCTACAGCCAGGAGGCGTACAATGCGGAGTGCGCCGCCCTCGCCAGGGCGCTGGAAGCTGCTGTGAGAAGAGAGACGGCCCCAGAAAGGGTCCTGATCTTCACGGACGCGCAGGCAGCAATCAGGCGGATGGGTCTGGAGGAGCGTGGCCTCGGCTAGATGTGCGCACTCCAGGCAGCAAGGCAAATAGCGGCGCTGCGGAGGGCTAGGCCGGATACCACCAACAAGATCCGTTGGTGTCCGGCGTACAAGGGTGTCCCGGGAAACGAGAAGACCGACGGGTGGGCCAAGCCCGCGGCGGAAGAGCCAGACGCTCGCGGGGTGGGATACTCGGACGGGGCGGAGGTGTGGGCGATGCCGCTCCGCAGACCCCTCGCGCGCCTCGAGCGAGAGAAGTCCGAGAAGTGGGCGGAAGCCCGCCAGTGGTATGGAGGCCGGGCCTCCAGCAGGAAGCACAACATGCCGAGCCGGCAGAAGCAGGATGGAGCGGTTGCGGGTGGCTCAATAAAAACTCGCCTCTGGGTTTTACCAGCTGAAGACAGGTCACTGCCTCACCGGGCGGTACCTGAACTGGGTGAAGAGCCAACACACCGCTCGGTGCTGGTGGTGCTCGCAGGATGCAGACGCGGGGTCACGTCTTCCGCGCGGACAGCGGACTGGAAACGGACAGTACATAATCTCGCCATGATCTACTTAGTTAGGTCGCATGCGGGTAATGATTAAACCAAAAAAAAAAAAGTCGGAAGCTATGGTAATGAAACCGATCACGTGACATAGCCACTACGGTGAGTGAGACGCGATGATCACATTGCACATAGGTACAGCCGTGGTGCACAGTACAGCGCAGCTGATAGCAGCATGAGTACGACCTCAAAGCGCTATGCCATCAGGCCTCAGCGGGGCCAGTGTGATATCGAGAGTCGACGAGTCATTGATCGCATGCGACCCTGCCGGATCATGGCGATATCCACCACGCACAGTCTTTCCCGCTAACCGTCCGCCCCGACCTCGGCCGGTCCGCAGGCGGCACGCGATAACTCCACCCCGCTCCCGCCTGGTCTATCCCCGCTTCTGCAGACATAAGAAAAGACAAAGGAAAAGAAGGCCGCTCTCATCCCCTACTCCTCTCCGTGTCCTCGCGCTTTTCATCCCTTTCCCGCTCCTCTTCCCCCTCCTGCTCTGAGTTCTGACTCTGGGCTTCTACTCCGGTACCGGGTGCACTGCTCGTCCCTAGACCTTTTCCCTTTCCCGTCTCTCCCCGAACGCCCGCCGACAGGATTTCCTGCTGCGGCCCCCAACGCGGGCAGTATCTGAGCAATTTCTCCCGCATCTGCACCGTGTACGAGCACCACCCGCACTTGCGGTGGTCCGGGGATTCTCGTCCACTGGAGGCATTGCCTCTTTTCTAGCTGGTGGAACCGGCCTGCCAACCGCTTTGCGCACCTGGCCACCGCTCCGTTCGTGCGCTGTGCGCCGGGTATCTTATACCCCCCCGCTGCGACCCCCTCCGTCCACTTCCCCCCCGAGATCTCCCGCTTGGTGCCAGCAAAGGGTCTCGGCAAATGGCATGTGTCGTCCTCCATACGGGCCCACACAACGTAGCCGCTCGGCCCCGTGTGCGTCTGTCTCCTCCGCCGCCAGTCTTGCCCACTCGTCCCCCTTCTCGTTGCCCGCGGCCCCCTTGATGGGCTGGTCACCGCCGGGTCTCCATGGCAATTTCCCGCCTGGCTGCTCGCAGCACATCTGTCCAGGTCCGGGCTCTTCCGACACCTTGCACCTGATAGCTGCCCGCGAGTCCGTGAGGATCGCGACCCTTTTCTGGGTAGTCCGCCGTTTCGCTGCTGTTTCAAGGGCTCTGGCCACCGCCGACTGCATGATCTTTGGCGGCGGTATAGCGGCAAGTAATTTGAAGAGGGAATCTCTGGCTATATGAGCCAGCCCATCTAGTAAACGAGAAATTTTTCCTGGTAGGCTAGAACAGATACAACCCACAGGCCCTGACGCATTGAAAGGCAAGCAAGAGTGGCTAGCGTATGAGACTTGCCTGCTCCTGGAGTTCCGTGGAGAACGTATTGATCGTATACGTAGGGCTTCACCTTGACTGTTATTTCGTAGAGTTCGCGGAACTTTTCTCGTCCGTAATATTCAAAGCAACGGTCCCCATTGATTTTGAATCGGCGGCGCTGAAAATCGGCCGGCCATGCCAACCCAGGAACCTAGCCGTCCATACACAACGGGCCAGATTATCACCGTCGGCCAGGTACATATGTGCAACGCCCCTCGCGAGGGCTGGTATCTATCTAGGCGTTTCCGTGACTTCGTCATATCGTCGACGGCAGGACAGAACCATCGGTGCTCCCCGTTCTAGTACATGAAACTCCCCCACCCACTCCCTTCCTCGCGCCCTTGGACACAGCATCCATATCAGCAGAAATTTCGCCGCATTTCACAAAAGCAAATCCGTTCGCCTAGACCCCGGAGGAAAATAAAAGGAAGTACGGAAAGAAAGGCGAATAGGAATATGAAAAAGAAAAAAAACGGCTAAAGAAAATAAAGAAAATAAACAAAGCGAAGGAAAAAAAGGGGGGGGATGGAGAGAAAGGAGACTTACGACACCCTAGAAACAGAAAAATCCCCGCCTATCTATGTTATACACTTTTTTCCAACCATCTAACCGGGTATCGACTCATATCATTCAAGCCCAAAAAAAAATCAATGTGCCCCTTCTTCCCCGTAGATAATACTAGCAACTACTTAAGCGGTGCTTCTTCTCGATTGGAGCGCTCACAGTGGGCCGGAGGGCCTCCTCTTCCTTGGAGCACTGGCGGCGTGGATTTTCATAGACGGCTTCATGCTCGCAATGACGATAGGTTTAACATCGATGCAGTCACCGTCCAGGCCGACGACAGGTTTGGTGTCCATAGAAAAATCTGACTCCACGTCCGCAAAGATCGAGGGGCCGGGTATGTCGTCCCAACTGAGTCCGACGCCGCCGTTGTTGGTGGTGGTGGTGGTGGTGGTGGCTTGGACGTCCTTGGACTGCTCCGCCGCCCGGAGGAGGTCGCTAGTAAGCTGTTCGAGCGCGGAGGCCTCGAAACTAACACTGAGCGCCGGGTCCAGCGGCAACATGGCAGCGACCGGCGACTGGTGAGCCGGGGCTGAAATATCATCGCCACCCAGGGAGGGAGGCTCGATCCAGTTCGCGGCAAGATGCTCGTTCATGAGGTTGTTGACGATGAAAGCGGTGGAATCAGCTTTAGTGGGCTGTGGGCGGTCCTGCACGGGCAGATCGACCTGTTTGTCGGGGTCCAGCTCCCCCACAGCGTCCTCTTCGTCGTATAATCCGTCTCCAGTAATGGACTCAGCTTTGATCTGTCGCGCCCGAGCCTTAAAACCGGCGGACTCGTAGCGCTTCGGGAAAGCATTGCGAAACCTAACCCCCGGCACCGATTAGATAAGCAACCCACCAAAAAAGCAAAAATTAAAAAAACAAAAACATGAGAACGATTCGCCCAGGGAACCCCATACCGATCTCGAAGATCCGTGCTCCGCCGGTGACCAAGATGTAGCCCCGGATCGCCCTGAATTTTGCTCCAGGATGGACCGTACTAGAAACGCCCCATGAGTAAGCTGTGTCCCCGCCCACACGATTCGGACGAGGTCGGGCCACATACGAGCTCAAATCCTTGCAAAAGGTGGTCGTCCTCCTCCGCCGTGAACTCGTGTCTCTCCCTGCGAGCCACCTTCGGAAAGTTGCCGCTGATACCGAGCACCTTCAGGATATTGGCGTGGTGCATTTCTGTCTTGGTGACCCTCCGCCGACTGCGCTCCGACTGTGGCTTTGGCGTCTGGTCGAAACCTGCCGTCGCTTCCGTCCCGTCCTGATTTGGTTCGACCTTGATTATTGGTTCAGCGATCGTGATGTCTTTCCGGTACTCCTTCGGAAAGCAGGTGCGGAAACTATCGTCGCGGAGATCTTCACGTCAGACAACCCGAATATTTACTGAGAAGATTCAAACGTACCGATCCTTCAGGTCCACGGCTGAGCGGTCATTGAACTTGTACTTGGGGTCATCGAGGACCTTTTTCCAATTTCCCACGCCGTGTTCGCGACATCCTCTGATGAGGGCGTTCGTCTCCTGCTCCGTCCACTTCCTCCGTATCCTCCGCTTCTTTGTTGCCTTCTTCCTCTTCGTCTTTGACTCCGCCGGCTGCGGGGCTTGCTGTGATAGCTGCTGCTCATACTCCTGACCCTCCTGCTGCTCGTATTCGTACTGCGGCTGTTGCTCCACTAGTTGTAACTGGAGTTCGGGGCCTGTGGTAACGGGCGAGGATGGCTGTAACGGGAGTACCGACTCGTGTGGCAGGTGCTGCATCGCCGCCACCTGCGACTGCGTCTGGACGGGAGAGTAGATATGCTGCAATGCGAAGTCACCGGCTCTCAGCGGCGTGATAATTGGCGGGTACACCACCGAAACCGGAAGGGATTGTACATCGCCGGTCGACATTTGGTGGTGGTGATAGTGTAGGAGATGGTGGTAATTCATCTGATCGTTCTGCAGTTGCTGTTGCTGTTGCTGCACGGATCTCCTGGCGGAACTGAAGGCATCTCGCTGTTGTGCGGACGTGGCTGGCTCAAGCGGGAGCGGACGATCACGAAGCGGGAAGGGGGAAACGTTCTCCAGCGGCGGGAGATTGAGCGCTGCTAGTAGGTGCGACGTGATCTGGGTCGGAGTGTCCAACACCGCGGCGGAGGAGGGCCGCATGTCGTACTCGTACGATCGCAAAGAGAGTGGAAAATAGTTGGAGTCTGCTAAGTATGTACTTGCTGCGGCTGCTATGGTGAGGGACCGAGGGTTGGGGTTGTTGTGTAGAGATAAGATGGTGTTCACGTTTCGGGTAATTGCGTGGGATCAGTGAGAAAGCGTACGGACGTCACCCCCGGAAAGAAAGAAAAGAGCGCACTGTGGCCTTCGAGAATAACAGGTACCTAAGTACATACATCGCTTGAGATCGATTCGTCCGCCGTGCGTCAACTTTAGTTGATGCTGTATATAGCGAGTCACTCCTTTTGTTGATGAGTCAGCCGGTGCACTAGTTAGTGACCAAACTGGCGATGCTTTCCGCCGGGGAAGCCAAGCCGAAGCGTCACGAACGGACATGGAAGCAGGTGGTCTGGCACCTCACCGTGAACAACCTCCCCGGGAGACGCTGCGGATTGTGGTAGTCTAGTAGGTCTGTAGCCCGTGGTAGCCTTGTTGCAGGTGGTAGCCTTGTTGCAGCCGGCCGAGTTTTTGTTCTCCACGAGCATTCCGCCGTTCTGAAAAAAAAAAATCGTGCTGTAATTATATTTTCGGTCATTCTGCACCATTTCCGTCCCACAACATTTTCACCCGCATTCCCGAGTCCAGATAACTTAGGGTACAACGAGATTTTTTTATCTCCCGCCCCCTTTTTTCTCCATTCTGGCGGTCGCATGTACATAAATACATATATAATAAAATGAAAGTATTTTTTCGCGCAAAAACATCCTCCGGTTTCGTCGGCTATATACATACACCAGCCGCCGAAGATAGGCAACTCACTGCATGTGTACATGCACTTACCCAGGCGATCCGCCCATGTGCACTTTTTCCTTCTCTTTTATTGCAAATTTGGTTTTAAATAAAAGGAAAATCTCGGTCCGTCATTTTGTTTCGCATGGCCAGTCCGCTGGTACATAGTTACGCAGCCACTCATCTCCAAATCCACATTGTACATGGCCACGGCGGCGAAGATCCGTCAGATGCGAGCACGGAACGTCACTCGCCGTGCTACAACCGTATGTGGTTTTTTTTTTGTTTAATCATTACTCGCATGCGACCTATCTAGATCATGGCGAGATTATGTAGAGTCCGTTTCCTGTCCGCTGTCCGCGTAGTGGCGGCCCGTTGCAAGCACCCCTTTTGCCCTCCGCCCAGGCCTGTCCCAAGAAGATGTGACGCGCACCAAGGGAATTACAAAGGAAAGGGCAGCGAGCGTAAAGGACAAAAGAAAATACACAAAGGAAGAGCCCGCCCGGTCCGGCCCCTTATGCCGTTCCCGCGGACGCTATGAAGTCGGGCGTAGGAAGGAACAGTGGTGGTTCCCCCCCACCCGGCTCCTCGGCCCCTGCTCACTGTTCCTCCAGCCACTCCCGCACCTCCAGCTCAGATACCGCGCTCACGGCGTCCTCCTCCTCGGCCGGCACCCGTCTTCCTACATCCGTAGAGGAGAGGAAGTCTAGCACCACCCGGCTGCACCTCCCGTCCGCCAGGAGGTCCCGGATCTTCCACCGGTCCTTCCACCTCCCAGTCTCCTTCTTCACCTCCGCCCACAGAATCTTCTGCTGCGGCTTCCATTCGGGGCACTCCTTGAAGAGGTGGTCCCGGGTCTGCGTTCGGTACCGGCACCACCAGCACTTCGGGGTGGTTCGGTTCTTCGTCCAGTGGAGGTACTGCCCAGATAAGCAGTGCCCTGTCTTGAGTTGGTAGAACCTCGAGGCGAGCCTTTTGGCGCTACCGGACGCCTCGCCATCGGGCCTCTGGCTCTTTGGCATGCGGTACTTGGTCTTCGAGGTCCGGCCTCCAGCCCACTGACGTGCCTCCACCCACTTCCCCTCCGAGATTTCCCGCTTGAAGTTGGCGAGAGATCGTGGGAGAGAACCACGGCTGCCTGGCTGCCCTGCCGCCGCCTTGGCCCGCTCGTCGGCCTTCTCGTTACCGATGATCCCTTTGTGGGCCGGGCACCACCGGATCTCTATGGTGATGCCTGGCCGAGCCCGTTGCAGAGCCTCGATGTACTTCCGTGCCTGGATGGCGTACTGCTGTCCTGGGCCGGGCTCGTCCGACACCATCCGCCTGATGGCTGCCTGGGCGTCCGAAAAGATGGTGACCGTTCCGGGGTCGAGTTTCTTTGCGCTGCCAGCTCCAGCGCGTGGGCAAGAGCGGCGCACTCCGCGTCATAGGCCTCTTGGTTGCTGCCCATGTGCACTTTGGCCCCCGCCCAGGTTAGGCCCCTTTTCCACGCCACCGTATGTGGTGGTATCGACTGTACTCGTTTGTATATACCGGCATCGTTGAGGACGGCCGGCTGTGGGTATGCACATCGCTTCAGATGGCGGAAGGGTATGTACGTTACTGTCGAGAATGTACATCCTTCGCAACGCAGCTCATCTCATATCATCTCTTCTTCGTTCTCCTCATTGCGGTCTGCTGGTGCTGGTGAAGCGGAGCCCTGCCGCCGGTGGTTCGGAATAGGTTAGGGGCGGACGAGAGAAGAAAGAAGAGAGGAGGGAGGAAAAGAAAAAGGAGGAGAAAGAAAGAAGAAAAAAAAACGCTTTGCACAGTGCACATGGCGTTTTCCATGATGCCACTCGAGGCCAGCCCAACCCCCCCAAGGCCCTTTCACCGCCCCACCCCCGATGGTACGGTCGCCGGAAGCACCAAGAGGTGAGGAAGGAGACAGGGCGGTGGAAGAACCGGTGGAGGGCCCGGGATCTCTTCGCCGACAAGAGGTGCAGCCGGGCGGTCCTGGACTTTTTTTTTTACGACAACAGGCGTGGGAAGGATAGTGCCGGCTGCGAGAGGAAACCGACACGGGGAAGCGAGGCGTCGGAATGGGGGCCCCGGGAGCCCCAGGAGCGGGAAGATGAGCAGAGGGCTGTGGCGGAGGTGCTGGGCGTGGTGGATGAGGTGGGCGCTGGGGGGGGGGGGGGGGGGGGGGGGGGGGGGGGGGGGGCGGC
>Ga0307508_10003078_pt1 | contig 17148 bp, 17 predicted proteins | sample 9_EM_MG_FD_203089 | JGI IMG/M metagenome (GOLD analysis project Ga0307508, IMG submission 203089) | Populus trichocarpa ectomycorrhiza microbial communities from riparian zone in the Pacific Northwest, United States - 9_EM | ecosystem: Host-associated > Plants > Roots > Unclassified | place...
CCGACCCGATCGCCCGCGGCGAGATCGTGATCGGCGGCAAGGCGCTGCGGCTGCACTCGCCCGCCGATGCGATCCGCGAACGCCTGGTGCTCGTGCCCGACGACCGCAAGGCGCTCGGCGTGGTGCTGGCGCATTCGATCGCCGACAACATCGCCTACAGCAACTTCGACCGCGTCGCACCGCGCGGCTGGATCAGCCCGGCGCGCGCCGCCGCGTTCGCCGCCGCGCTGATCCAGCGTCTCGGCGTGAAGGGCCGGCCGGCGCAGCTGCTGGGCAGCCTCTCGGGCGGCAACCAGCAGAAGGTGGTGATCGCCAAATGGATTGCGCGCGACCCGCGCGTCATCATCCTCGACGAGCCGACGCGCGGCATCGACGTCGGCGCGCGCGCCGCGATCTACGAGGTCATCGCCGAACTGGCGCGCGCGGGCATGGCGGTGATCGTCGTCAGCTCCGACCTCGACGAGGTGCTCGGCCTGTCGCACCGCGTGATGGTGCTGGCGCGCGGCGAGGCCCGCGGCATCCTGTCGCGCGAGGAGGCCACGGGCCCGCGAGTGATGGAGCTGGCGGTGTCATGAGCAGCGCCGTCGAGCCGGTGACCGGAGGCAGAATCGCCGCCACGATGGCCACGCACCGACAACCCTCACACGACCTGCTGCGCCTCACCACGCGCGTCGCCTGCATGTACCACGAGCGCGGCCTGGGCCAGGCGCGCATCGCCGAGCAGCTTGGCCTCTCGCAGGCGCGCGTTTCGCGGCTGCTGAAACAGGCGCAGGAACTCGGCATCGTCCGCACCACCGTGCATGTGCCCGAAGGCGTGCATGCCGAGATCGAAGAGCAGCTCGAAGCCCGCTATGGCCTCGACGAGATGATCGTCGTCGAGGTGGCCGACGCCGCCTCGCTGGACGACGACCGCATGAGCCAGGCGCTCGCGGCCACCGCCGCCAGCTACCTCGAGCTGGCCGTGCCGACCTGGGAGACGGTCGGCGTCTCGTCATGGAGCGCGACCTTGCTCGCGGCCGTCAACGCGATGCGCCCGACCGGCCCCGGCGAGACGCGCAGCATCGTCCAGGTTCTGGGCGGCCTGGGCTTCGCCAGCTCGCAGGCCTTCGCGACGCGCCTGACCGAGCGCCTCGCGCAGCTCACCAAGGCCGAGGCGATCTTCATGCTCGCGCCCGGTGTCGTCAGTACCCTTGCGACCAAGGCCGCGCTGCTCACCGACCCGTCGTGCCAGCAGGCGCTGCAGCGCTTCGACGACCTGTCGGCGGTGCTGATGGGCATTGGCGCGATCCCGCCGTCGCGCATGCTGCGCGAGAGCGGCAACGTCTTCAGCGAGCAAGACCTGGCCGACCTGCGCGACGCCGGCGCGGTCGGCGATGTCTGCATGCGCTTCTACGACGCCGATGGCCGGCACGTGCCGACGCCTTTCGACGAGCGCGTGCTCGGCATCGGCACCGAGCAATTGCGCCGCACGCGACGCCGCGTCGGCGTGGCCGGAGGCGAGCGCAAGTTCGAGGCCATTCGCGCGGCACTGCGCGGCCACTGGCTCACCACCCTGGTCACCGACCTGCACACGGCGCAGCAGCTGCTCGCCACGCCTTGAAGGACCCACCACGATGAATCTGTTCGATCTGAGCGGCGAGACCGCCCTCGTCACCGGCGCCGGCAGCGGCATCGGCCAGCGCCTGGCCGTCGGCCTCGCGGAGGCCGGTGCGAACGTCGCGTGCCTCGACCTGCCCGGCAGCGCCGGCCTGGGCGAGACCGTCGAGCGCATTGCCGCGCTTGGCCGCCGGGCACTGCGGCTCGACGGCGATGTGACGCAAGCGGCCGACCTGCAGCGCGCGGTGGCACGCTGCGGGGTTGAACTCGGGCCGCTGAGCGTGGCGCTGAATTGCGCCGGCATCGCCAACGCGACCGCGGCCGAGGACATGCCGGAGGCTCAGTGGCAGCGCATGCTGTCGGTCAACCTGAACGGCGTGTTCCTCTCGTGTCAGGCCGAGGCGCGCGCGATGCTGCCGCGCCGGCGCGGCGCGATCGTCAACATCGCGTCGATGTCGGGCAGCATCGTCAACCGCGGCCTGCTGCAGGCGCACTACAACAGCTCGAAGGCCGCGGTCATCCACCTGTCCAAGAGCCTGGCGATGGAGTGGAGCGACCGCGGGCTGCGCGTCAACAGCATCAGCCCCGGCTACACGGCCACGCCGATGAACAGCCGGCCCGAGGTGGCCGAGCAGGTCAAGCAGTTCGAGGCCGACACCCCGCTCGGCCGCATGGCCAGCGTCGACGAGCTCGTCGGCCCGGCGGTGTTCCTGGCGAGCCGGGCCGCGTCGTTCGTCACCGGCGTCGACCTGATCGTCGATGGCGGATTCGTCTGCTGGTGACACGACCGGAGCACACCCCATGAAGCGATTCGAAGGCAAGGTGGCCCTGGTCACCGGCGGCAGCCGCGGCATCGGCCAGGCGATCGCGGAACGCTTCGCGGCCGAGGGCGCACGCGTCTGCGTGGTCGCCAACGAGGAAAGCGTCCACGCCACCGCCGAGACGATGCGCCGCGCCGGCGCCAGCGTGTTGGCTATGGTCGTCGACGTGACCCGCAAGGACCAGGTGCAGGCGATGTACGAGTTCGTCGCGCAAGAGCTCGGCGAGGTCGACATCTCGGTGCAGAACGCCGGCGTCATCACCGTCGCCCGGCTCGAAGACATGACCGAGCAGGAATGGGACAAGGTGCTGACGGTCAACACCAAGGGAGTGTTCCTGTGCTGTCAGGAAGCGGCGCTGCGGATGCGGCGCGGTGGCAAGAAGGGCCGACTGATCAACACCGCGTCGGGCCAGGCACGCCAGGGCTTCATCTACACGCCGCACTACGCCGCCAGCAAGTTCGGCGTGCTCGGCATCACGCAGAGCCTGGCCAAGGAACTGGCCCCCACCGGCATCACCGTCAACGCGTTTTGCCCCGGCATCATCACGACCGACATGTGGCAGTACAACGATGCCGCGTGGGGAAAGCTGCTCGGCGACTACCAACCCGGCGAGCTGATGGCCGAATGGGTCGCGAACATCCCGATGGGCCGCGCCGGCACCGGCGCCGATGTGGCCGGGCTGGTCGCGTTTCTGGCATCGGACGATGCCGCGTACATCACGGGTCAGACGATCAATGTCGATGGCGGGATGTTCATGTCGTGAGTGGATCGAACGTGGTGATTGCTGGCGACCCGAGGGGCACCCTGCACCACTTCGCGTCTTTCGTCCTTTGCGTGCCCCAGCTGGATTCGATCCTTTTCAGGGGAACGCAAGTCCGACAGCTCGGGGAAGAAATTGAAGATCGGTTCGTCGATGCTGCGTATCAGCCCGCGATCGAGCGCGATACCGACTGCGAGCGAGGCGACGCTCTTCGAAGCCGACTTCACATTGTTCAATGTGTCGGCGTTGAAGGTGATTTTCCCGACCGGGCGGCAGATCTCGTCGGAGCCTGTGAAGTGGCGCTCGAACACCAGCTTGCCACCGTGTGCAACCAGCACGGCATGAATATTGGCATCGCTCGTGGCCGCGAGTCGATCAGCCATCCTGCACAGCGCAGCGCTTTCGACGCGCCTGTCCTCATCGATGGAGGCGACGGGCCAGCCGTCGTCTCGCGCAACCGGAGCGCCGCAGCCGTCGGGCGGGTCCGCGAACACCGACAACGCGGTGAGCGGTGTCAGGGCAGTTCCACCGAGAAGTGAAGAAAAATGGCGCCGGTTCATCTGATCGTCTCGATCACACCTTTTGCGGCCGCCCTAACATGTCAGATGATCTTGCCAAGGGCGATTGCAGACGCGTAAAGACGTCGTGCCTCACCGAGGTCAGCAACGGGTCGAAAATCTACGCCTCAAACCGACCCGTGCCGTCACGATCGCGCTCGTATCGTCTCGTCAGCGGAAACGGCGGCAACCAGGACTCGCGACGGATGGTCCAGAGTTCGTAGGTGGGCTTCAGTTGGTCAGGGGCATCCAGAGATCCCAGGTTCACTTCGATTTCGTCGGCGGTGCGTGCGAACACGGACGAGCCGCAGCGGGGACAGAAAAAGCGCCCGGCGTAGTCGCGTGTTTCACCATCGATCGTCACCGCATCCCCAGGAAATATCGCGGAAGCGTGAAAAAGGGCACCATGGTGCTTGCGGCAGTCGAGACAATGACATAGGCCGACCCGGTATGGAACTCCCGACGCTTCGAATCGAACGTTGCCGCACAGGCAACCGCCGGTGAATCGGTCCATGCTGCGTCTCCTCAAAATCAAGCGATCGGAATGTTTACAACGAACCCCGCCTGGCGTCCGTGAAAGATGCGCCAGCCCTTTCGGCTGTAGGCCTTCAGCGTCGCGAAAACAAACCAACGACACGATGTCCATGAACACAAATCCGATAGAGGGTGGGCTGTACTCGACCAGAGATGACGATGGTACCTATGGCGTCCTCAAGGTACTGAAGGTCGACGACGCTGGTGTTCATGGCGACGGGTGGCCTGCTGCGGTTGGGCTACTTGCTCGAGTGCGCGCAACTTGGCTCATGGGTAAGCGGCGCGCGTCTCAAGCACACGCGCGCGTGCAGCGTCAGCCTGCCATCCGATGAAGGCTCTCGGCCAGAAGTCGCGCCGCCGCTGAGAGCAGCGGCGGCGGACGGGTGACGACGACGAAACGCCGGACGGCCCAGGTTTCGGCGAGCGGCACGAGCGCCAGCCGGCCAGCGCCGGCGTGCGGTGTCGCCACTTCGAGCGGCAGGATCGCAAGGCCGAGGCCGGCCACAACCAGACGAGCGGCCGCGTCAATGCTCGAGACCTGCATGCGATACGAGGGAAGCCGACCGAGCAGCGCTGCATGTCGCCGGAGCAACTGATCCAGCTGACCACCCGGGCTCACGTTGATCGACGGCTGGTCCAGGGTATCTTCGTAGGCCAGCGACGGTCGCCGTGCGAGCGGATGGTCGGTTGAGAGCGCCACGCACAATCGGTCTCTTCGGTAAGGCAGCACCTGCAGGCCGGAGAGATCGATCAGGTCCCACAGGACGCCGAGGTCCGCATTTCCTTCCCGAACGCCGCGCACGATGTCCGGGCTCATCCGCTCGTCCAGGCCAATGCGAATACCGGGATGCCGACCGAGGAACGCAGCGATGTCCAGCGGTAGCTGCTCGGCGAGTACTGACGGGCTCGCCAGCACGCGCGCGCTGCCCTGCACGCCGTCACCGAACGCCCCGAGTTCGGCGCGCAGGCTGTCGAGCGCGCCCAGCACCTCGCGCGAACGCGATAGAAGCGCCTGGCCGGCCGGCGTCAGCTCCACACCGCGTCGCTGGCGCAGCAGCAGCGGCACGCCGACCTCGGTCTCCAGCGCGGCGATGCGTTTGCTCAACGCAGAGGCGACCAGCGACTCGCGCGCGGCGGCGCGCGCGATGTTGCCTTCCTCGCAAACGGCGACGAAGTACTGCAGCGAGACAGGATCGATCGGCCGATTCATAGCGTTCCCGATTGGAACGCAAAACCTGAAAATCGCTCACTCGTGAAAGCGTGGGGTTATGCCTACAGTGGCGGACCATGGACACACAAACCCCCATCATCGTGCGCGAGGTCGGGCTGCGCGACGGTCTGCAGAGCATCGCCCGCACTCTCCCGACGGCGCAGAAGCTCGAATGGCTGAGCGCCGCGTTTGCAGCCGGCCTGCGCGAGATCGAGGTCGGCTCGTTCGTGCCGGCACGGCTGCTGCCGCAACTGGCCGATACGGCGGCGCTGGTGGATGCCGCGCGCGAGCTGCCAGGGCTCGTCACCTCGGTGCTGGTGCCGAACCTGAAAGGCGCGCAGGCGGCGCTCGACTCAGGTGCCAACCTGATGCTGCTGTCTCTGTCGGCCAGCCACGCGCACAGCCTCGCGAATCTGCGCAAGACGCCTGACGAGGTGGTTGCCGAGATTGGCCGCATCCGCGCGCTGCGTGACGCGAGCGGGTCGCGCTGCGTGCTTGAGGTCGGCCTGAGCACGGCGTTCGGCTGCACGCTCCAGGGTCACGTCGACGAGGATGAGGTCGCGCGACTTGCGCAGGCCGTGCTCGACGCTGGCGCCGACCGCGTCGGCCTGGCAGACACCGTCGGCTACGCCGATCCGTTGCAGGTCACGCGTGTCTTCGAGCGCTGCTTCGCGATTGCCGGCGAGCGGCTGGCCTGCGGTCACTTCCACGACACGCGCGGGCTCGGCATGGCCAACGTCTTCGCCGCCTGGCAGACCGGGGTGCGCCGCTTCGATGCCTGCACCGGCGGCATCGGCGGCTGCCCGCATGCGCCGGGCGCGAGCGGCAATGTCGCCACCGAGGACGTCGCCTACCTGTTCGCGAGCATGGGCGTGCCGACCGGGCTAGACCTTGATGCGCTCATCGCGCTGCGCAGCCGCATCGAACAATGGCTGGCGGGCGAGCCCCTGCACGGTTCGATCGCCCGAGCCGGGCTGCCGAAGACGATGCGGGAGGTCGCATGACCACCGCACCGCAACCCCTCAGGGGCCTGCGGGTCGTCGAGTTCACCCACATGGTGATGGGTCCGACCTGCGCGATGGTGCTCGCCGACATGGGCGCCGAGGTGATCAAGGTCGAACCCATCGACGGAGAGGGCACGCGGCGCCTGCTGGGCGCCGGCGCGGGCTTCTTTCCGATGTTCAACCGGAACAAGAAGAGCATCGGCATCGACCTGAAGGAGCCCGCGGGCGCCGCGGTCGCACGCCGGCTCGCGTCGTCGGCCGACGTCGTGGTCGAGAACTTCAAGCTCGGCGTGCTGACCAAGTTCGGGCTCGACTACGCAAGCCTCGCGGCGCTGAACGAGCGGCTTATCTACGTCAGCCACAAGGGCTTCCTGCCCGGGCCGTACGAGAACCGCACCGCGCTCGACGAAGTCGTGCAGATGATGGGCGGCCTGGCCTACATGACCGGGCGACCCGGCGACCCGCTGCGTGCCGGCACCAGCGTCAACGACATCATGGGTGGCCTGTTCGGCGCGATCGGCACGCTCGGCGCGCTGATCCAGCGCGGCATCACCGGCAAGGGCATGGAGGTGCAGTCGGCGCTGTACGAGAACAACGTCTTCCTGATGGGCCAGCACATGCTGCAGTTCGCGGTGACGGGCAAGCACCCGGCGCCGATGCCGGCGCGCGACAACCCCTGGGCCGTCTACGACGTGTTCACGGTGAAGGACGGGGAGCAGATATTTCTCTGCGCGGTCAGCGACGCGCAGTGGCTGACATTCTGCGACGTGCTGGGCCTGCACGACCTGAAAGCCGACCCGGCCTTGAAGACCAACAACGACCGTGTGCGCGTGCGCCCGCAACTGCTGGCGACGCTGCGCGAACGGCTTGCGCAACGCAGTGCCGCCGAGCTGAGCGAGTTGTTCGAGCGTGCCGGGCTGCCGTACGCACCGATCCGGCGACCCGAGGACCTCTACGACGACCCGCACCTGCTCGCGACCGGCGGCCTCGCCGACATCGAGCTGCCCGACGGCGACAAGGCTGGCCAGACGGTGAAGACGACGCTGTTCCCGATCACGCTAGCCGGCGAGCGGTTGCCGGTGCGGCTGCAACCGCCACGCTTCGGTGCACATACCGGCGAATTGCTCGCCGGGCTCGGCTACCGGGTCGACGAGATCGACGCGCTGCGCGAAGGGGCTGTCGTGGCTTGACTCGTTCCCGCTTCACAAAATATTCCATGGAGACAAACGATGACCCCACTCTCGATCACCCGTCGAACGCTGATCGCCGGCCTCGCGGCGGGACTTGCCGTGCCTGCCTTCGCGCAATCGGACAAGCCGATACGCTTCATCCTGCCCAACGCCACCGGCTCGGGTGTCGACGCAATCACGCGTGCTGCGCAGGGAGCGCTCGCAAAGGCTCTCGGCCACCCGATCATCGTCGACAACCAGCCGGGAGCCGGCGGCATCGTCGGCCTGCAAGCGCTGGCCCGCTCGGCGCCGGATGGCCTGACGCTCGGCGTGGTCTCGAACAATGTCGTGATCTTCCCGAGCGTGCTCAAGAGCATGCCGTTCGACATGCCGGGCGACTTCACGCCGATCGCGGTGGTGGGCTACACGCCGGTCGTGCTGGTCGTCAACGCGAAGGTGCCGGCGCACAACTCGAAGGAGTTCATCGCGCTGCTGAAGAGCCGCAACGGCGACATGACCTATGCCTCCGGAGGCAACGGCACGATCCTGCACCTGGCGAGCGCGATGTTCCTCGACGAGGCGAAGGTCGACGCGCGCCACATTCCGTACAAAGGCGTCGGCCCGATGCTGACCGACCTGATCGGCGGCCAGGTGGACTTCGCGACCGCCGCGCTGCCAAGCGTGCAGGCGCACCTGAAGTCCGGCGCGTTGCGCGCGATCGGGATCGCGACGGCGCAGCGTGCGAGCGCAGCGCCGGAGATCGCGACCTTCGCCGAGCAGGGGTTGCCCGGCTACGTGGTGGAGGCGTGGTTCGCCGTCCTTGCGCCGAAGGGCCTGCCGGCGGCCGAGGTCGAGCGCGCACACGCCGCGATCGTCACCGCGTTCAACGAACCCGAGGTCAAGGAGGCGATGGCCAAGCAAGGCAATGTGATCAGCGTCGGGCCGGCCGAGAAGGCGATGCCGTTTTTCCGCAGCGAGCGGGCGAGATACGCCCAGCTCGTGAAGAAGGCGGGCGTCGAGGCGCAATGATCAAATCCGCTGCGGCCGGTATTGGCCGGCGCCTGTTCCTCTGCACCGACCCGGCGTTCGTGCGCGAGCAGCTCGAAGGGCGCGACCTCACGCGCACCGAGGCCGGCACACTGCGCGACGATATCTCGACCGACGAGATCACGCCGCTGCCGGCGATGGTGCACTTCGACGCGGTGCTCGGGCGCCACGCGCACACCGGATTCACGGCAAACGGCGAACGGCCGATCGGCGTCGATTCGCTGCGCCGTGCCGGCATCGGCGTGCTTATCGGCGGCCGGCGCTACGGCAAAGGCAGCTCGCGCGAGCACAGCCCGCTCGCCGAGCTGTCGGCCGGCGTGCGCCTCGTGATCGCCGAGAGCTTCGAGCGCATCTACCGGCAGAACGCAGACAACCTCGGCCTCCTGACCAGCACCGACCTCGGCCTCGTCGAGCGGCTCGAGCGCGGCGAGCTGCCGACGCTGGACGAGCTGCTCGACAGCCGTGATGCGCTCGCCTGTGCCATCGTGCGCGCCGGAGGGCTCTTGCGCTATGGCCTGGGCCCGGACGCGCTCGCGCCGACGCCCACGCCGGGGCCGAAGACACTGTTCGAGAAGATCGTCGAACGGCATCGCGTGCGGCCGGGTTTCGTGCGTGCCGACCTGCGCTTCATTCACGAGTACTACACCGGCATGTGCGCTCATCTGCTCGAGCAGCACGCGGGCGCCGACCACCGCCTGCATGAGCCGGCGAGCATCGTCTGTTTCGAGGACCACCTGTCCTATGTCGAGCGCAGCCCGGTGCACGTGGCAAACAATCTGATCGGCGGCGTGCGCCGGCTCTCATCCGCGCACCGCACGTTCGTCGCGAAACATCGTCTGCAGGACTACGGCTACGCCACTGACGGCGAAGGTTCGCGCGGTATCTCGCATGCGCTCGTTGCCGAGCGGCTCGCGCTGCCCGGTCAATTGATCGTCGGCACCGATTCGCACACGCCGCACAGCGGCGCACTCGGCTGCGTCGCGATCGGCGTCGGCACGACCGACATGGCCAATGCCTTCGTGACGGGCGCAGTGCGGCTCACTCAGGCCGAGGTGCTGCGCATTGAGATCGATGGGCGCCTGCCGCCTGGTGTCGGCGCAAAGGATCTCGTGCTGCACCTGCTCGCGCTGCCGGAAATCCGCGCCGGCGGTGGCGTCGGCCGCGTGTTCGAATTCGGTGGCGAGGCGGTGCGCGCGCTCGACACCGACGAGCGCGCGACGCTGACCAACATGACCGCCGAGCTGGGTGGCTCGACCGGCCTCGTCGAGCCCGACGACGAGACGGTGCGTTTCCTGCGCGAGCGGCGTGGCATGGCTTTCGAGATCGAGCCTTGGATGCGCAGCGATCCGGGCGCACGCTATGCCGACACGATCCGCGTCGACGCCGCCGCCGTGTCGACGATGGTCGCCCGGCCCGGCGACCCGGGCCTGGGTCTGCCGCTCGCGCAGCTCGCCGAGCGCCCGCGCATCGACATTGCCTACGGCGGCTCCTGCACGGCCGGCAAGCGCGAGGACTTCGCGCAGTACCACGCAGTGCTGGCGTGGGCGGCAGAGCAGGGCCTGCGCGTTGCGCCGCATGTGACGCTGTATCTGCAGTTCGGGACGGAGGACGTGCGCGAGCACTGCATCCGGCAGGGCTGGCTCGCGGCCTTCGAGGCGGTCGGTGCGCAGATCCTGCAGCCTGCCTGCGGCGCCTGCGCCAACTGCGGACCCGGCGCGTCGACCTCGGCGGAGCAGATCACGGTCAGCGCGATCAACCGCAACTTCCCGGGCCGTTCCGGGCCTGGGCAGGTGTGGCTTGCCAGTCCATCGACCGTTGCTGCCAGCGCCATCGCGGGCGCCTTGACATCGTTCCAGGAGCTTGTCAGTCGATAGTCGTGTCAGCCACGCTCGTCGGCCGTGCTTCGGCGTGTCGGTGGCTGAAGACCGAGCCTCTCGAGCATCGAGACCCGGCCATGAGCTGACATTCGCCAATGACAGCAAATTGCGAGGCCATTGCATCCAACGAGCCGGCGCGGCGCGGTACCTAGCTACTCAAACAGCTGAAGGTTGAGCCAACGATCGGCGCGATGTGTCTACAACGGCTCTGCACGAAGTACGCCGCCGGCATGCACGAAGTTGCGGCCACCGAGGTGGTGGATCGTTTGCAGCCCAAGGTTGTCATCGCGGAACAACCAATGGCCGCTCACGAAGATGCGTGCGTCGGCTGCGGCGGCGACGACCTCCGCGAAGCAGGTGTCATAGGCGTCCTCGGTGTGCGGCTCGACCTGACCTACGCCGTCGGCAGCGCGAGCGGCCGCGCCGTCAACAAATTTGCGCGCCACGGCATCGTCGCAAGGACCGGACCGGTGCTCGGCGTGCCGCTGATCGAGTCGGGCGGCGCCGCTTGGCTCGAGTGCCGGCTGATCCGCGATCGATGATCGCCGGTGACGGCGCTGCAACCCCCACACAGAGACGAAAGGGACCGCCATGTGCTCAGCGTCCTTCAAGGCCTATCTGATCGACAGGGACGCCGACGGCAAGGTCGGCGGCTCGCTGACCACGTTGACGTCCGAGCAGCTCGACGAGGGCGAACTCACGATCCGCGTTCACCACTCGAGCATCAACTACAAGGACGCGCTGGCCGCGACCGGTGGGGCCCAAACGCAGACGCGTTCCCCCGTCTGGCGATCGCGCGCAACATCGTCGCCGCCCATGGCGGCACCGTCGCGGCACGCGCGTCGCCGTTGGGCGGTCTGTGGATCGAGGTGCAGCTCCCGCGTGCACGGGCTCCATCGTCATGAACGATCGTCCGCACATCCTGATCGTCGAAGACGAGCCCAAGCTGGCGCAGCTGCTCGTCGACTATCTGCAGGCGGACGGATACGCGTGCACGGTCGTGCGCGACGGCCACGGTGCGATTCCAGCCCTGCGCGAACGCGAGCCCGTGCTGGTGGTGCTGGACCTGATGCTACCGGGCCGCGACGGCCTGTCGATCTGCCGCGAACTGCGCAGCTTCTCGACCGTGCCGGTGATCATGGTGACGGCGCGCATCAGCGAGGTCGATCGGCTGCTCGGGCTGGACAGCGGCGCCGACGACTACATCTGCAAGCCCTACAGCCCGCGCGAGGTCGTGGCGCGCGTGCGTGCGCTGCTGCGCAGGGCGCGCTGGGAGCGAGGTCACGACACCGGGAACGCCGGTCGATGAACCCGCGCTGATCATCGACGACGTGGCGCTGCGGGCGACGCTGCGCGGGCAAGTGCTCGACCTGACGCCGGCCGAGTTCAAGCTGCTGCGCACGCTCGCCGCGCAGCCGGGACGCGTCTACTCACGCAACGCCGTGCTCGATCAGTTGCACACCGACGGTCGATCGGTCACCGATCGCGCCGTCGACAGCCATGTGCGAAATCTGCGGCGCAAGCTGGCCGCCGCGACGGATGGTGTCGATCCGATCCGCTCGGTCTACGGGGTGGGCTATGCGCTGGAGTGGCCGCCGTGAGCTGCGGCGAGGAGCAGGCATTGCGGCCCAGCCTCACCGCACTGCCTCCCACCACCGGGTCGACTCGAACGGGCGGTCTGCATCCACCACCTCGCCCACGCGGGGCGTCACCAGTTCGACGCCCACGCGAGTAGCCTCCGCCACCGTTCGTCGGATCGGTTCATCCCAGTCGTGATAGGCGAGGTTGAAGGTGGACCAGTGGACGGGGAACATGCGCCTGGCACGGACATCGTGGTGCACCTGCACGGCCTGCTCGGGCGTCATATGGATATCGACCCACGCAGCGCCAGGCCCGTAGGCGCCGATCTTGATGAAGGCCATGTCGAACGGGCCGAGGCGCGCGCCGATGTCCTGGAACAGTTTCGCGTAGCCTGTATCACCGCTGTAGAAAAAGCGATGCTGCGGACCGATCACTGACCAGCTTGACCACAGGGTCGTGCTGCGGTTGCCCAAGCCGCGGCCGGAGTAGTGGCGCGTAGGCGTGCACACGATCCGCACGTGCCCCAGCGAACGCTCCTGCCACCATTCCAGTTCCTCGATCTGCGCGGGCGGAACGCCCCACAGTTCCAGATGGGCGCCGATGCCCAGCGGCACGAAGAAGCGCGAGCCCCGCTGCGCCAGGTGGCGCACGGTGTCCATGTCCAGATGATCGTAGTGGTCATGCGAGATGAGCACGGCGTCGATCCGGGGCAGATCGGCCAGCGCAATCGGTGGCGGATGAAAACGTCGGGGGCCCACAGGCAACGGCGATACCCGCTCGGCGAACACCGGATCCAGCAGAATGCGCAGCCCGTCGATCTCCACATACGTGCTGGCGTGGCCGATCCAGAACGCGCGCAGGCCGCTGGTTGGCGGAGTTGCGGCCAGGGCCATCTTGTCCACGGCCAGTACGGGAACTGGCGCCGGCGGCTCGCGCACCTCATCTCCGGACAGCTGCCGCAAGATGTACTCGAGCAACGACGTCGTGCTGGGGGCCTCTGGTTCCAGGTTGACGAAGCGACCGTCGAGGTACTGGGGATTGGCCAGGGCACGCTCAAGCCGCGCACCGGCCATGGGCGCGCCGAACTGTGGCTGCGACAACACCGCGCACCCCACCGCAGCGAGCACTGCCACGACCACTGCGATCGCAACGATCGTACGCACAAGCCAGCGTGCAAACCTCGGTCTCATAGATTCTCCGGTGGATGTCATGGGACATCTGAGGGCCGAGAGTAGCGACGATTTTTTGGATGTACAGCCGGCTGGCTCATTTCGGCCGTAAGCAGGCACCTGCAATCGCCCGCTTTGGAGCAGCCTTTTGTGCCCACCGAGTCGGTGGGCGAGCGATGCGGTCCCAACCCTACTTCTTTCTCTGCGGGTGGATCGTCTCGCCGCGTTTGAGCATGTCGACCAAGGCCTCGATCTTCTTCTGGCGTCCCGCCGCTGTCTTCATGTTGTGGACGCGAAAGGCGAGCGCAAAGCGGTTCTGCTCGCTGAGGCTTGTCAGCATCTTCCTGGCCTTGGGGTCGGCGTCGATGGCCGACTGGAGGTCGTCAGGGATCTTCATCTCCTTGCCGCTGCCATAGGCGCGGTCCCAGCGGCCGTCCGCCTTGGCCGCCTCCACTTCCTCGAGCCCGTACTCAGTCATCCGGCCCTCTTGGATCAGCCGGGCCACGTTGCCGACATTGATCTTGCTCCACACACTCTTGCTGCGCCGTCGCGTATAGCGCTGCAGATAACTCTTGGTATCCAGTCCCTTTCGCAAGCCATCGATCCAGCCCCAGCAAAGCGCCACGTCGATGGCTTGTTTCGGTGTCACTGAAGCCAGTCCCGAACTCACCTTGTGGATCTTGATCCAAACCTCGTCCTCTTTGTCGTGATGCCGGGCGAGCCAATCGTAGAAGCTCTTTTCATCGGCGAACTCGTGGACCTTCTTGGGGTCGACTCTTACTGATGCCATAGGACCGTCAGGTTCTGAGACCTCCGAAGAACTACGAGCTCGAGGCGGCAGCGCATGCAAGCGATCGGTCGCCAACCAAACCGCACGCCCCAGCCCCCGTTGGCGTTGATCTCCGATATGTCGCGCGACCAGTGCGCCATGCTCAGGGATCGAGGCGGGTCGGACGAGCATCGTGCTCATACGCGAACCTGGGTGTCGACAGACCACCGGCCAACGCCCGCAGGCAGCGCGCTGCCGCCTCAGCGGGCATTCGCGCCGTAGGTGGCCACGAGCTTCTCGATCACGTGGGCTTCCTTCTCCGCCTCGATGCGGGTAGCGATCTTCTTCAGTTCATTGAGTTGGATGAGCTGCTTGCGGCAGCCGGGGTCGGCGCGCATCTCGTCGTCGCTGTCGTACCTATCCTTGATCTTCTTGAGCTCGCCGGCAACGGTTAGGATTTCCTTGCTCAGGTCCTGCAGTTCCTTTTTGAGCCGGTCGTAGTCCTTCTGGCCGGTGGGCGTGACTGACTTCTTGTCACCCTGGTCGTCGGTGCGCGCGGTGCCAGGCTGGCCCTTGACGGTGGCCTTCTTGTAGCCCTTGGCCTTGAGCAACTCCCACACGCTGCGAGCGAACGACTCGTGGTCGAACGTTTGCCCAGGCGGTGCGATGCCGCCAGCCGCGGTGAAGCAGCCACTGAGCCAGACGGTGCCGGAGAAGTCCGGGTGCAGGCGCTTCTTCTTGTCGCCCTCGGTCAGCAGCTTGACGATATCGGCAGCTGAACGCTTGCCGAGCGAGGTGCCGATGATCGTGCCGTTGACCCCCTCTGCGCGGCCGCCGTGTGCTGCGAGCACCACGAAGCCGGTCTTGATGTCGCCGAAGGCGGCGTCGTCAGGCTCCTGGACCGTGGCGCCGAACTTGGCGCCCTGCTTGGCAGACGCACTGTCGATGATCGCATTGCCCTTCTGTAGGTTCACGACTGCATGGGCCTCGTTCTTCATCTCGTCGATCAGCGCGGCGAAGTCACTACGCACGATGAACTCGTCGTCAATCTCGACCGGCTTGCCTTTGCGCGGCACGATGCCAGTGATCGTGACGACCAGGTGACCCTTGCCGTCGATGCCACCGCGCACTGCCAAGTCGTTTTTCGAGCCGGCGAGCTCCTTCTTATAGGAGGTGACGCTCGCCGACGCCTTGGCAATGCCGGGCACCCGGATCATCTGCTTCTCGCGGATCCCTTCCTGGACTACATGCTTGTTGAGCATCTCCATGAACTCGCGCTCGAACTCGGACACCTGGGTCAGGTTCTTGGCCTTGTTGCTGCCAAGGATGGGGTAGATGAACGTCTTCAAGGCCATGTTGGTTACTCCAGCGCGCAGTGTGCGAATCGGGGCTCTTTAGAGAATGCCGATCCGAGACCCCCTGTCCCGGCGCGAGCGCGCCGCAAGCGGAACTATTGCGGCACCGCGCGTTTGCGTCAATCGAAATCAGCCGGTCGGCGCGGAGGTCGCGCAGGCCCGTGTTTGCCATCTCGTCGATCGGCGTGTGCGTGTCTGGACCAAAGCCCGCGCGGTCGGCCGCGAAGCTTTCAGACTACTGGGCTGGTACCGGAACGATCGCCGCGATGCGCCATCCCTCGGACGTGCGCACCGCAACTTCGTAGACGAGAAAGGGAACTGTCTTCGCCGTCTCACTCGAGGTGCCGGAGGTGACTTGAGTCGGGGCGTAGATCTCGGCCGTGTCCGGAGTCAACGGAACGACCCTGACACGCTCGGCGTCCGGCTCGAATTTCCAAACACCTTTGAAGGTTTCTTTGAAGTGCTCGATGACTGCGGTCTTCCCCCAAAACTGATAGGCGCGAGCGACGAAGGTGACCGGGTCTGGCTGGCCTGCCGGGGTGGGTGCGAAGACGCGCTCGAACGCCGCAATGTCGTGTGCCGTCGCGGCAGCGGCCTGCCTCAGAAACACCGCTTTGACTTCCTGGCGGTCCTGTTCGTCGAACTGACGGGGCGTTGCCGCGTGCGCCGCAACGCCGGCAGCGGAGATCGCGACCGTGAAGAGTAGAGAAGAGATGCGTTGCTTCATGTGAGTCCTATCGGTACCTTGAGAAGTGAAGTGGAGGACGGGAGCGTTCAAACGATGCTCCGCACTACGCAGCCGCGGCTTCGAGAATCAGCGCGGCGATCTCCTGCGGGTGGGAGATGAGCGAAACATGGCTTGACGCCAGCTCGATGGTCTTGGCCTTCATGCGCTCGGCCATGAAGCGCTGAAGTTCGGGTGAGATGGTCTTGTCGTTCGCCGATACCTGGTACCAGGCCGGCTTGCTGCGCCAGGCCGCGACGGTCGTGCGACCGGAAAACAGCGAGGTCGAGATGCGTCCCTGCACGGCATACAGGATGCGGGCCTTCGCAGGATCGACGTCGCCGGCAAAGTACTTCAGGAAGGATTCCTCGTTGAGCTGCGCGAACCCGCCCGACAGGACAAGACCATCGCTTGCCGGCGGCCGAGGGAACTTCATCGCCAGCGCGGTGTAGTCCTCCCCGGCGTCGGGTGCACGGGCGGCCACGTAGACCAACGCGGCGACCTTGGGGTCGATGCCGGCCTCGCTGATGATCGTGCCGGCGAACGAATGCCCCACGAGCACGGTCGGTCCGTCCTGCAGCGCGAGGATTCGCTGCGTTGCAGCGACGTCGTCGGCCAGCGAGGTCAGCGGGTTCTGCACCGCCGTGGCACGCAGTCCGGCGGCCTGCAGGCGTCCGATCACGTCGCCCCAGCACGATCCGTCGGCGTAGGCGCCGTGCACCAGCACCACATTGCGAATGCGCGGCGCTGCGGATTGTGCGCGCACGACGGGTGAAACCAGTGATGCGGCGGCGCCCGCGGCGAGCGCGGTCGAGAAGTGTCGTCGATTGATCATTGGGAGATTCCTGTGAACTGGAGGGGTAGAAAGAATGGCCGCGGGATGTGATTTCGACGAATCGATCCGAGCGAACTACTTGGGCGGCTGCTGCGCGACGGCCGGTGCGAAGAACCGCTTGATCTGCTTCGCGATGTCGA
>Ga0307508_10003079_pt1 | contig 17145 bp, 15 predicted proteins | sample 9_EM_MG_FD_203089 | JGI IMG/M metagenome (GOLD analysis project Ga0307508, IMG submission 203089) | Populus trichocarpa ectomycorrhiza microbial communities from riparian zone in the Pacific Northwest, United States - 9_EM | ecosystem: Host-associated > Plants > Roots > Unclassified | place...
GGTGTCTATACGGAAGGTTCTCCGGTGAAGGAGTGGTCATGACGGAAATTCTTTCGTCCGTGATAGCGGACGGTGGCATTCTGCCTGCGGAGTGTGTGATCGAACACTCGGCCTGGCCATCCCTCAAGGGGGCTGTAGAAACGATTCGCCCCTGGCAGTCCAAGGACGGTTCCATCGACTTCGACGCCGAGGGCGCACCACCACGCCACCGCGCCCGCGACACGCTCGAAAGGGTGATCGCGGCCATCGAGGAGCTGGCCCCGCTGCTCCCGCACAACGCCGCGTACCACCGCGCGCTCGTCGCCGATCTGCGCAGATGGGCCGACGACGGCTTCGGCGTCCCCGACTTCCTCGACTCGCTGCTTGCCTTCCAGCCCGCCCAGGCGCGCGCCGACGGCCTCCAGCACCTGGTCGTCTTCCCCATGTACACGCAGAACGGCAACCCGGACCGCAACCTGGAGGCGGTCGTCCTGCGCATGGTCTGGCCCGACTGGCTGGCGGAGCTGGAGCGCACCCGTTACGACAACCCGCTCTACCTCGGCCTCGCCTTCGAGGACTTCACCTCCGGCTACGACACCAACTCCGCGGTGCTCTTCCCGGAGACCATCGCAGTGCGCGAGGCACCCGAGCGCTTCACCTGGGGCGGCATCTTCTGCGACCGCGAGGCCGCCCGCTTCCGCCGGGTCAGCGACGCCGCCGTCCGGGCGCTGGGCATCGAACTCCCCGACGACATCCGGGACATGCTCGCCGACCAGCGGCGCTGCCAGGAGGCGTTCGCCCTGTGGGACATGGTCCACGACCGCACCCACAGCCATGGCGACCTGCCGTTCGACCCGTTCATGATCAAGCAGCGCCAGCCGTTCTGGATGTACGGGCTGGAGGAGCTGCGCTGCGACCTCACCGCCTTCAAGGAGGCCGTGAAGCTCGACGCGGAGGGGCTCGCGCAGGCCCGTGACGTCCAGTACGCCGTGATCTTCGACCGGATGTTCCGGTTCCCCGTCACCGGCGAACGGGTCCGCAACTACGACGGCCTCGGCGGCCAGTTGCTGTTCGCCTACCTCCACCAGCACGACGTCGTACGCTGGACGGACAACACCCTGCACATCGACTGGTCGCGCGCCTCGCAGGTCACCAACCAGCTGTGCGGCGAGATCGAGAAGCTGTACCGGGACGGCATCGACCGGCCCAAGCTCGTCCACTGGTTCAAGGCGTACGAGCTGGTGTCGACCTATCTTGCCCCGCACCCCGGCTCCGTCTGGGCCAAGGGCCCCGACGCGCTGGACCTGACCCAGCCGCCGCGCAAGCTCGTCGACGACGTGCTCCCCGACGAGTTTCCGCTGAGCATGTTCTACGAGGCGCTCGCCAAGAAGCTGCGGGACGTGGTCGCCTCTACCAAGGGCATCACGGCCGGCGACGACGACGTACCAGCGGCGGCGTGAGCCGGAACGCGACGGATCGCCCCACGGCACCGCACGGCACGGCACCGCACCGCACGACACGCACCGCACCGCACGACACGGCGCTGGACAACAGACACGGCACCGGACGAGACGACATGGCACCGGACGATGAGGAGACAGCGAGCATGACCACACCGACGTCGAGCCCGAGCCCGAACGAGCCGGGCGGCCGGACGCCGCTGGACGGCGCCGTGGTGGCGGTGGCCGGTGCGGCGGGCCCGGCGGGCCGCGCCACGCTGCTCCGCCTCGCCGAGGCCGGTGCCACCGTCGTCGCCTCCGACTCCGACCCCGCGCGGCTGGCCGAGGCCGTCGACGCGGCGCGCTACGCCCACGGCGGCGCCCGCGTCACCGGGGAGACCGTCGACCTGCTCGACCTGAACGCCACCCGCGCCTGGGCCGACCGGACCGAGAAGGAGTTCGGCCGGGTCGACGGCCTGGTCCACCTCGTCGGCGGCTGGCGCGGCAGCAAGACCTTCGCCGACGCACCCCTCGCCGACTGGGACACCCTGCACGATCTGCTGATCCGCACCGCCCAGCACACCTCGCTCGCCTTCCACGACGCCCTGCGGCGCACCGGCAACGGCCGCTACGTGATGATCAGCGCGGCGGGCGCGTCCCGGCCCACCGCCGGGAACGCCTCGTACGCCGCCGCCAAGGCCGCCGCCGAGGCGTGGACGCTCGCGCTCGGCGACTCCTTCCGCAAGCTGGGGGGCGAGGGCGGCCCGGCGGCCGCGGCTGTCATCCTGGTGGTCAAGGCGCTGGTGCACGACGCCATGCGGGCGGAGCGCCCCAACGCGAAGTTCGCGGGCTTCACCGACGTCACGGAGCTGGCCGAGGCCATCACCGGAGTCTGGGAGCGGCCCGCCCGGGAAGTGAATGGAACCCGCCAGTGGCTGACCCCCAAGCCGTGAGCACCGACGCACGCCGTCATCACGACCCCGAGGTGCGCGGCTTCGCCAGTGACAACTACGCGGGCGGCCACCCGGAGATCCTCGCCGCGCTCGCCCTCGCCAACGGCGGCCACCAGGTCGCCTACGGCGGGGACGACTACACCGCGCACCTCCAGCACGTCATGCGCAGCCACTTCGGCCCGTACGCACAGGCGTTCCCGGTCTTCAACGGCACCGGCGCCAACGTCGTCGCGCTCCAGGCGCTCACCGACCGCTGGGGTGCGGTCATCTGCGCCGACACCGCGCACATCAACGTCGACGAATGCGGCGCGCCCGAGCGGGTCGGCGGGCTGAAGCTGCTCACCGTGCCCACCGAGGACGGCAAGCTCACCCCCGACCTCATCGACCGCGAGGCGTACGGCTGGGACGATGAGCACCGGGCGATGCCGCAGGTCGTCTCGATCGCCCAGAACACCGAGCTGGGCACCGTCTACACGGTGGACGAGATCCGCGCGATCTGCGAGCACGCCCATGAGCGCGGCATGAAGGTCCACCTCGACGGGGCCCGGATAGCCAACGCGGCCGCGGCGCTGGACGTGCCGATGCGCTCGTTCACCAATGTGGCGGGCGTGGACGTGCTGTCCTTCGGCGGCACGAAGAACGGCATGCTCTTCGGTGAGGCCGTCGTCGTCCTCGACCCGGACGCGGTGCGCGCCATGAAGCATCTGCGCAAGCTGTCCATGCAGCTGGCGTCCAAGATGCGGTTCGTCTCCGTCCAGCTGGAGGCCCTGCTCACGCGCGATCTGTGGCTGCGCAACGCACGCCACGCCAACGCGATGGCCCAGCGGCTCGCCGAGGGGGTGCGCGCGGTCGACGGCGTAACGATCCTGCACCCCGTCCAGGCCAACGCGGTCTTCGCCCGGCTGCCGCACGACGTGAGCGAACGTCTCCAGAAGCGGTACCGCTTCTACTTCTGGGACGAGGCGGCGGGCGACGTGCGGTGGATGTGCTCCTTCGACACCCGGGAAGAGGACGTCGACGGCTTCGTGGCGGCCCTTCAGGAAGAGATGAAGCGCTGGAGATGAAGCGCTGGGCGGCGTCTTCCGGGAGCCGACGCGGCGGCGGCCGTCCCCCCGCCGGGAGGGACGGCCGCCGCTGGCACGGAAGGAATTACCGCCCGCGGTCCAGGGCGATGGCCTCCGCCGGGGTGGGGGCCGTACCGCCCAGGTGGGCCGGGACCCACCAGGTGTCGTCCGGACCCTTGGGCCGCACCGGGTACGCCCGCTGTGCCGCCTCCAGCAGTTCCTGCACCCGCGACCGCATCCGGTCGGTGAGGGTGTCGGACGGCTCGGTCGGGTCGGCCTCCATCGGCTCGCCGACCCGCATGGTGATCGGGAAGTGGTTGCGGCCCAGCGCCCGCTTGTGGCCCTTGGTCCACAGCCGCTGCGTCCCCCACAGCGCCATCGGCAGCAGCGGAACGCCCGCCTCCTGGGCCAGCCGGGCCGCACCCGACTTGAAGTTCTTGAGGGCGAACGAGCGCGAGATGGTCGCCTCGGGGAAGACGCCGATGATCTCGCCGGAGCGCAGGGCCTTCAGGGCGTGCTTATACGCGTCCATGCCCGCGGCCCGGTCCACCGGGATGTGCTTCATGGCCCGCATCAGCGGCCCGGAGACCTTGTGACGGAAGACCGCCTCTTTCGCCATGAACCGCACCAGCCGCCCCGCCGGACGGGCGGCGAACCCGGCGAACACGAAGTCGAGATAGCCGATGTGGTTGCTCACCAGAACCGCGCCACCCCGCTCCGGGACATTCTCGATGCCCTTCATGTCGATACGCAGGTCCAGCGCCTTGAACATGGTGCGGGCCGCGCCGATCACCGGCGGGTAGACGAGCTCTGCCATAGAGGGACCCTTCATCGTTTTCCCTGGGAGGGCTCTCCCGGCGGAAGTTACGCAGCCGTAGGTTTCCCGGCTTCTGGCAGATGGTGCCCTATGTCATCTCTCCGTGCTAGCGCGGGTCCCCACCATGACGCGAGATTCTCATCACGTCGTGCCCTGGGGAATCCCCTAAAGCTACATGTCGCTGCACTCTATGACGGCGTCGATCCGGAGGACAGCGTGCGAAACGAGCAGGGGCAGAGCGAGACAGACGGGGGCGAACGGCTCGAAGCCGCCCAGCTCGGGGCGGACCTGGGGGCCCGGGCCACCCTCGTCCAGTTCTCCAGCGCCTTCTGCCAGCCTTGCCGGGCCACCCGGCGGGTCCTGGCCGAGGTGGCCCAGATGGTCGACGGCGTGGCCCATGTCGAAATCGACGCCGAGGCGCAGCTGGACCTCGTACGGATGCTGGACATCGTGCGGACGCCCACCGTGCTGGTGCTCGACGCGGACGGCCGGGTCGTGCGCCGTGCGGCCGGACAGCCGCGGACCGCGGACGTCATCGCCGCCCTGGGCGAGGCGGTCTGACCCGGTGTGAGATCCCGGCGCCCGGCCCCCTGGCGGAATCCCGCCCACCGGTCCGCACTTGACGGTGTGCTGCGGGCATCGTCAGGGTGACGTCATGCGGCCTGGACTTCTTCTTCTCTATGGACGCGTACACGTGGACCTCATGCGGACCGCGAGTGCGCGGTGTCCGGGCGGGTGAGCGACGACGACAGTACGGCTCCCCCCGCTCGTACCCCACCGCAGAAGGGCATGTTCATGACCGCTTCCCCCGACCTCGGCACGCCCCGGCTCAGCGCCCCCGAACTCTTCCGTTCCGTCTTCCGCAGGCACGCCGCCGGTGTCGCGGTGATCACTGCACAAGGGGCGCACCCCGTCGGCTTCACCGCGACGTCCCTGGCCTCCGTCGCCGCCGAGCCGCCGCTGCTCTCCTTCGGCGTCGGCAAGGGCTCCTCCAGCTGGCCGGTGATCGCCGAGGCCGAGTACGTCGGCGTGCACGTCCTGGGCGAGCATCAGCGGGAGCTGGCCGCGACCTTCGCGCGCAGCGGCGCCGACCGCTTCGGCCCGGGCACCGGCTGGCGCACCGGGCCCGAGGGGGTGCCGGTGCTGGACGGGGTGCTGGCGTGGGTGGTGTGCCGGGTGGTGGCCCGGATACCCGCCGGTGACCATCGCGTGGTGATCGGCGAGGTGGTCGCGGGCGACCCGGCGGGAGCCGGTCGTCCGCTCCTGTACCACCAGGGGAGCTTCAACGCGCTGCGCGACTGACGGGCTGCGACTGACGCGACCGAGCCGTTCCGCTGATCATCCGTTGGCAAGGTCACAGTTCAACCGGGTTGCGTACGGGGAACACCCTGGGTGTACTGACGAGTAATATTTCGTTCGGTGCATGGGCAGCCCCCGGCCGCCAACCGACCGGGAAGAGCCCCCGAGGGCGCCTATGCTGCCAGCACAAGGCAGCCCGGAAGAGACGATGCAGTAGGAGAGCCGGCGTGAGCTTGAGGATCGTTGTCTGTGTGAAGTACGTGCCCGACGCCACTGGCGATCGGCACTTCGCCGAGGACCTGACGCTCGACCGTGACGATGTGGACGGCCTGCTCTCGGAGCTGGACGAGTACGCGGTCGAGCAGGCCCTTCAGATCGCGGGCGAGGCGGACGACGCGGAGATCACGGTGCTGACCGTGGGTCCGGAGGACGCCAAGGACGCGCTGCGCAAGGCGCTGTCGATGGGCGCCGACAAGGCCGTGCACGTCGAGGACGGCGATCTGCACGGCACCGACGCGCTGGGCACCTCGCTGGTGCTGGCCAAGGCGGTCGAGAAGACCGGTTACGACCTGGTCATCTGCGGTATGGCCTCCACGGACGGCACGATGGGCGTGCTGCCGGCGATCCTCGCCGAGCGCCTGGGCGTCCCGCAGGTCACGCTCCTGTCCGAGGTCTCGGTGGAGGACGGCACGGTCAAGGGCCGCCGGGACGGCGACACGGCGACCGAGCACTTGGAGGCGTCGCTTCCGGCGGTCGTGTCGGTGACCGACCAGTCGGGCGAGGCCCGCTACCCGTCCTTCAAGGGCATCATGGCGGCCAAGAAGAAGCCGGTGACCTCCTGGGGCCTGTCCGACCTCGACATCGAGGCCGAGGACGTCGGTCTGGAGGGTGCCTGGACGAAGGTCGACGGCGCCGAGGAGCGCCCGGCCCGCACGGCGGGCACGATCGTCAAGGACGAGGGCGAGGGCGGCAAGCAGCTCGCGGAATTCCTCGCGGGCCAGAAGTTCATCTGAGCCGCGCCGCCCACCGCCGCCCCCAGTCACCTCGCATTAGCAGGAGAGAAGAAGTCCCATGGCTGAAGTCCTCGTCTATGTCGACCACGTGGACGGTGCCGTCCGCAAGCCCACCCTGGAGCTGCTGACGCTGGCCCGCCGTGTCGGCGAGCCCGTCGCCGTCGCCCTGGGCGCCGGTGCCGCGGACACCGCCGCCACCGTCGCCGAGTACGGCGCGGTGCGGGTGCTGACCGCCGACGCCCCGGAGTTCGCCGACTACCTCGTCGTGCCGAAGGTGGACGCGCTCCAGGCGGCGTACCAGGCCGTGAACCCGGCCGCCGTCCTGCTCCCGTCCTCCGCGGAGGGCAAGGAGATCGCGGCCCGGCTGGCGGTCCGTATCGGCTCGGGCATCATCACCGACGCCATCGACCTGGAGGCCGGTGCCGAGGGCCCGGTGGCGACGCAGTCGGTGTTCGCGGCCGCGTACACCACCAAGTCCCGGGTCTCCAAGGGCACGCCGGTCATCACCGTCAAGCCCAACTCGGCCGCGCCGGAGGCGGCTCCGGCCGCGGGCGCGGCCGAGGCGCTGGAGGTCTCGTTCTCCGGGCAGGCCACGGGGACGAAGGTCGTCTCCCGCGCGCCGCGTGAGTCGACGGGCCGTCCGGACCTGACCGAGGCCGCGATCGTGGTCTCCGGCGGCCGTGGCGTCGGTGGCGCGGAGAACTTCCCCGTCGTCGAGGCTCTCGCGGACTCGCTCGGTGCCGCGGTCGGCGCCTCGCGTGCGGCGGTGGACGCGGGCTGGTACCCGCACACCAACCAGGTGGGCCAGACCGGCAAGACCGTGTCCCCGCAGCTGTACGTCGCTGCCGGTATCTCGGGTGCGATCCAGCACCGGGCCGGTATGCAGACCTCGAAGACCATCGTGGCCGTCAACAAGGACGCCGAGGCCCCGATCTTCGACCTGGTCGACTACGGCGTGGTCGGCGACCTCTTCGAGGTCGTCCCGCAGCTCACCGAGGAGGTCAAGGCCCGCAAGGGCTGACCGTCCGGCCGGTGTTCCCGTGGGGCCCCGTACGCACTGCGCGTACGGGGCCCCACGTGCGTCAATGGGGTGTTGACCTCCACACGGACCCCGTATAACTTCACTCTACGGATATTCGTTTCCGCAAGGCGGAAACTTCTGGTCGGTTCGGGTGAAGGTGAAAGGCGGAGGTGCGGGCATGACTCAGCACGAGACGGCGGGGACGAGCCTGTCGCGCGGCGTACACGAAGGGATCGCGGCGACCCTGGCTCCCGTCGACGCCGACCTCGCCCGCCGCTACCCGGGCGACTCCGGCACCCGCCAGCCCGTGCACACCGTCTACGTCCCCGCCGACGCCTTCACCGGCGGCACCGTGCGCGACTGGGGCGACCGGGCGCTCGCCGCCCTCGACGAGCACGCGCCCGACGCGGACGCCCTCGCCGCCGTCCTCGGCCTCCCCGACGAGCTGGCCGAGCCGGTGTACCGGCGGGTGCGCGCCAAGCTGGAGCGCGAGCCGGTCGAGGACCTGCGCATCGACTTCGAGGACGGCTACGGGCCGCGCCCCGACGCCGAGGAGGACGCCGCGGCCGCGCATGCCGCCACCGTGGTCGCCGTCGCCCACGCGGCGGGCACCGCACCGCCCTACGTGGGCATCCGTATGAAGTGCATGGAGGCCGCCGTCCGCGACCGCGGCATCCGCACCCTCGACGTCTTCCTCACCGGACTGATGGACTCCGGCGGTCTGCCGGACGGGCTCGTGCTCACCCTCCCCAAGGTGACGTACGCCGAACAGGTCAGCGCCATGGTCCGGTTGTGCGAGGAGTTCGAGAAGGCCCGCGGGCTCCCCGCGGGGCGACTCGGCTTCGAGATCCAGATCGAGACCACCCAGGCCATCCTGGGGTCCGACGGCCGCGCCACCGTCGCCCGCATGATCGACGCGGCCGAGGGGCGCGCCACCGGGCTGCACTACGGCACGTTCGACTACAGCGCCTCCTGCGGCGTCAGCGCCGCCCATCAGTCCATGGACCACCCCGTCGCCGACCACGCCAAGGCCGTCATGCAGGTCGCCGCCGCGGGCACCGGCGTACGGCTCTCCGACGGCTCGACCAATGTGCTTCCCGTAGGCCCCACCGAGCGCGTCCACGACGCCTGGCGGCTCCACCACGGCCTCGTCCGGCGGTCCCTGGCCCGCGCGTACTACCAGGGCTGGGACATGCACCCCGGCCATCTGCCCACCCGCTACGCCGCCGTCTACGCCTTCTACCGCGAGGGCCTGGAGACGGCTTCGGCGCGGCTCGCGGCCTATGTGAACCGTACGGGCGGGGATGTCATGGACGAGCCCGCCACCGCCAAGGCGCTCAGCGGCCATCTGCTGCGCGGTCTGGACTGCGGCGCGGTCGACGCCGCCGAAGTGGAGCAGCTGACCGGGCTGAACCGCGCCGAACTCGACACCCTCGCCGGACGCGCCCGGCGCTGATCCGCATGGCCATATCCGCTCACCCCTCCGTGTCACCCGGGATGCGGGCCCGCCGGGGAGGGCGGGAGATGGTGGCATGGTCAGACGTGCCGTGTCAGCCCTGCTGATCGTGCTCGGCTGCCTGCTCGTACCGGTGTCCGTGCTGACCGTATGGGTCCACGGCATCGTCCTGGACACCGATCGCTACGTGGCGACGGTCGCCCCGCTGGCGACCGATCCGGCGATCCAGGAGGCGGCCGTGGACCATGTCGGCGACGCCGTCGACCTCCGGCACAACAGCCGGAAGGTCACCTCCGAGATCGCCGACTGGCTGCGCGACCAGGGGCTGCCGTCCCGGGCCGCCGACACCATCGAGGGCCTGGCCCCGCAGCTCGACGCGGCCCTCGACCAGGCCGTACGCAAGGTCGCGACGCACATCGTGCACACCGAGGAGTTCGCGGCCGTATGGACCGGCGCCAACCGGGCCGCCCATACGGCCGTCGTGCACGCCCTCACCGGCGAGGGCCGGGGCCCGGTCGCCGTACGCGGCGACACCGTCACCCTGAACGTCGGCGCCGCCGTGGAGAAGGTCAAACTCCAGCTCGTGAACGCCGGATTCCCCTCGGCGAGCGATATCCCCGACATCCACCAGCGGACGATCCTCTTCCACTCCCATCAACTCGACCGCGTCAAACGGGCGGTACACCTGCTCGATCTGGTCGGCAACTGGCTGCCCACCCTGACCGTCGCGCTCGGCGCCACCGGCGTCCTGCTCGCCCGGAGCCGCCGCCGCGCGCTCGTCTGCGCCGCCCTCGGCGCCGCCGTCGCCTCGCTGGCGCTGGCCCTCGCCCTCACCGTGGCCCGCCGGTACTGCCTCGACCATGTGCCGCCGGGCGTGCTGTCCCGGGCCGCCGCCTCGGCCCTCTTCGACACCGTGGTGCGCTTCCTGCGGGTCACCGTGCTGACCGTGCTGGTGCTCAGCGCCGTCGTCGCGGCGGGCGCCTATCTGGCCGGGCCCGGACGGCTGCCGTGCGCCGTACGGGCGTCGGCCGAGTGCGCAGCCGACTCCGCCGCGCACTGGGGCGCGGCCCGTGGGATGCGTACCGGACGGGCCGGGGTCTGGACCGCGGACCACCGCCGCGAGCTGACCGTCGCGGCGCTGCTCGCCCCGGCCGCCCTCTTCGCGCTGTGGAACCACCCCACCGTGCTGACCGTGCTGTTCCTGGTGCTGGTCCTGCTGGCCGTCCTCGCGGTGATCACGCTGCTGGCGGCGACGGGCCGGGACCGGCTTTAGGGAGTGAGCTTCAGGGGGTGAGGATGAGCACGATGAAGAGCAGGCAGGCGGCGATGTTGACCACCCAGCTGTGGGTGTTCAGCCACTCCCGCAGCCGGGGCATCGCGCGCCGCGCCCGGGTACGGAAGACGAGGTAGACCAGCAGCGGCAGCGCCGCGATCAGCACGGTCGCGCCGATGAACGGCAGCGCCTCCGCCAGAGCCGCCCGGTGCTGCTCCAGAGACGCCCCCACCGTCAGCAGCACCACGATGTCCGACGGCATCAGCAGGATGACCAGCAGCCCGGTCGACAGGGCCCGCAAGGGGCCCGCCTCCATCAGCGAGCCCAGCCACTTCGGCGGCTCGACCGACTCCCGGCGGACGAAATTCTTCACCGCCACCAGCACCAGCAGCCCCACCAGCACCAGCTGCACGATGGTCGCGGCCGACCCCCGGTCGGAGGGGTGGCCCGGCGCGACCGCGTTGCCCAGCAGCGCGAAGATCCCCCGGGTGATGGCGACACCCACCACCGTCGCGACCGCCACCCCGAGCAGGAACGCCGAGGACACCCGCACCGGCCGCGCGGTGGTCACCAGGATCACGGCGGCCACGATCTGCGGCCCCGCCATCATGGTGACGGCCAGCGGGAGAATCTGGAGGTCCATGGCTGCCCTTCCGGCCCCGTCCGTCCTGCTTCCGCCCCTGCCCCGTCCTGTCTCCCGTCCTGTCTCCATTGGTACGCGGCCGGGCCCGCGGCGCACCCGGTGCTGCGCCGACCGGGGCCGCGCACCGGCCGCCGCCGTAGGCTGGAGGCGTCGGCTCCGGTGGTGGCGTCGGTCCCGCCGGTCGTGTCCGACGGGAGGCAGACCATGAACTACCCATTGCTCAATGTGTTCTGGACCACGATGTGGGTCTTTCTGTGGGTCCTGTGGCTGATGCTGCTCTTCCGGGTGATCGGGGACATCTGCCGCGATGACTCGCTCAGCGGCTGGGCCAAGGCGGGCTGGTGCTTCTTCGTCGTCGTCCTGCCCTTCCTCGGCATCTTCGTGTACCTGATGGCACGGGGCCGCGGGATGGGCGGACGCGAGGTGAAGCGGGCCGAGCGGGCGGAAGAGGAGTTCCGGGAGTTCGTCCGGGGGACCGCGGGAACGAGCCACGCCGAGGAGCTGTCGCGGCTCGTGGAGCTGAAGAACCACGGTGACATCACGGCCGAGGAGTACGAACGCGCCAAGGCCAAGGTGCTCGCCGCATGACCGCATGACGAAAGCAGTCTCCAGCGTCCAGAACGTCGTTCAGGGCGTCGTTCAGGACATCGCTCAGGGCGTTGTTCAGGATCTCGTTCAAGACAGGGACGGAGGCAGTTCGCCGGAGCCGCGGGCGATCAGGCGGGTCGGCAGCACGACCCGCCGCGGTTCGCCGCTCGCGCCGTCGAGGCGGCGGAAGAGCAGATCCGCGGCGGTGCGGCCGAGCTGGGCCGCGTCCTGGGCGACCACGCTGATGCCGGGGGAGAGCAGATCGGCCAGCTCGAAGTCGTCGAAGCCGACCAGGGCGACGGGGGCGGCGGGGCGGGGGTGCTCGGCGAGGACCCGCACCACCGTGACCGTCACCCGGTTGTTGCCCGCGAACAGCGCGGTGACCGGCTCGGTGGCGTCCAGCATGGCGGCGGCCGCGCCGCGCACCCGCTCCGGATCGGTGGGGCCCAGGGAGAGCCAGCCGTCGTGCACCGGCAGCCCGGCCGCGTCCATCGCGGCGTGGTAGCCGCGCAGCCGCTCGGCGGCGGTGTGGATGCCCGGCTGGTCGCCGAGGAAGCCGATCCGGCGGTGGCCATGGGCGATCAGATGGGCGACCGCGTCCCGCGCGCCGCCGAAGCTGTCGGAGAGCACCGCGTCGGCGTCGAGGCGGCCCGCCGGGCGGTCGACGAAGACGGTGGCGACACCGGCCGCCATCTCGGGGGCCAGATAGCGGTGGTCCTCGCCCGCCGGGATGACGACGAGGCCGTCCACCCGGCGCGCGCACAGGGCGAGCACCAACTCCTGCTCGCGGACCGGGTCCTCGGCGCTGGAACCGTTGATCAGCAGCGCTCCATGGTCCCGGGCGACCTCTTCGACGGCGCGGCTGAGCGGGCCGTAGAACGGGTCGGCGAGGTCTTCCAGGACGAGGCCGACGCTCGCGGTGCGCCCCTTGCGGAGGATGCGGGCGCTGTCGTTGCGGCGGAAGCCGAGGGCGGTGATCGCTTCCTGGACGCGGTGCTCGGTGTCGGAGGTGACGCCGGGCTCGCCGTTGACGACGCGCGAGACCGTTTTGAGGCCGACTCCGGCCCGGGCGGCGACGTCCTTCATCGTGGGCCGGGAGCCATAGCGGTGGGGTGTGGTGCGGCCGGCCATGTCCCGGGCGGTGTCGGTCACGGTGTGCTGGTCCCGTCGCTGATCGTCGTGGCGGAAGGGCGGAAAGGGGTGTCGAGCATAGCCTCTGGACAACGTTGTCAGCGGCAGGGAAGACTGTGGCCGCGTAACTGTGACACCCACGCCCACCAGGAGAGTCGACAGCCATGGCACGTGACCTCATCGCCGCGCTCGACATCGGCGGCACCAAGATCGCGGGCGCCCTGGTGGACGGCGGCGGCAAGCTGGTCGTACGGGCCCGGCGCGCGACCCCCGCGCAGGGCGACGGGCCGACGGTGATGCGGGAGGTCTCCGCGGTGCTCGGCGAACTCGGCGCCACCGCGCACTGGTCCCGGGTGGCCGCCGTAGGGATCGGCAGCGCGGGCCCCGTGGACGCCTCGGTGGGCACCGTCAACCCCGTCAACATCCCCGGCTGGCGTGACTTCCCGCTGGTCGCCGGGGTCCGGGAGACCACCGGCGACCTGCCGGTCACCCTGGTCGGCGACGGACCGGCGATGACCGCCGCCGAGCACTGGCAGGGCGCGGCGCGCGGGCGCGCGAGCGCGCTGTGCATGGTGGTGTCCACGGGGGTCGGCGGCGGGCTGGTGCTGAACGGGCGGCTCCACCCCGGCCCCACGGGCAACGCCGGGCACATCGGCCACATCAGCGTCGACCTCGACGGGGATCTGTGCCCGTGCGGCGGGCGCGGCTGCGTCGAGCGCATCGCCAGCGGCCCCAACATCGCCCGCCGGGCGCTGTCCGGCGGCTGGCGGCCGGGCCCCGACGGCGACACCAGCGCCGAGGCCGTCGCCGTCGCCGCGCGCGCGGGTGACCCGGTCGCGCAGGCCTCGTTCGACCGCGCGGCGCAGGCCCTGGCCGCCGGGATCGCCGCGACCGCCGCGCTCGTCGAGGTCGAGGTGGCGGTGATCGGCGGCGGGGTGGCGGGCGCCGGTGATGTGCTCTTCGCGCCCCTGCGGCGCGCCCTGCGCGACTACGCGACCCTGAGTTTCGTGCGGGGGCTGGAGGTCGTACCGGCGCAGATGGGCACCGACGCGGGGCTGGTCGGCGCGGCCGCCGCGGCGGCCCAGGAACAGCGGCTGGAGGGTTTCGCCCCGGCGGGCGCGCCTGGCAGCCCGATTTAAGCCGCACTGTCACCGGCTGCCCCTAAGCTGTTCGCTCACTGCTTGCGATGCGAGGGGACCGATGGTGGCACCGGGGGACATGGGCGGTGATCTGACCGGCAGACTGCTGGGCGGTCGCTACCGGGTGACGGGGCAGATCGGCCGCGGCGGCATGGGCGTGGTCTGCAGAGCGGTGGACGAGGTGCTGGGCCGGGAGGTCGCGGTCAAGGTGCTGCGCGCCTACACCGACGCGTCCGGGGCGGAGCTGGCCGATCTGCGCACCCGGATGCAGCGCGAGGCGCGCGCCGCGGCCCGTATCCGCCATTCGGGTGTGATCACCGTGCACGATGTGGCCGACGAGGGCGGGCTGCCGGTCATCGTCATGGAGCTGATCGACGGCCCGTCACTGGACGACCTGATCGACGAGCGCGGCGTCGTCGAGCCCCTGGAGGCCGCGCGGATCGGCGCGAAGGTGGCCGACGCGCTCGCCGCGGGCCATGACGCCGGGGTGCTGCACCGCGATGTGAAGCCGGGAAACGTGCTGATCGACCGCGGCGGCCGGGTGGTGCTCACCGACTTCGGCATCGCCAGCATGGAGGCTCCCGACGACGGCGCGTCCACCAAGCTGACCCGCAGCGGCGAGCTGATCGGCTCGCTGGACTATCTGGCGCCCGAGCGCGCCCAGGGCCAGGAGCCGGGCCCGGCCTCGGACGTATGGGCGCTGGGCATGACGCTGTACGCGGCGGTGGAGGGTTCGTCGCCGTTCCGCCGAACCTCCGTGTGGTCGACGCTGACCGCGATCGTCACCGAGCCGCTGCCGGAGCCCCGGCTCGCCGGTCCGCTGGCGCCCGTCCTGCGCGGGCTGATGGACAAGGACCCGGAGGGGCGTCCGACGGCGGCCGAGGCGCGGGAGCTGCTGGAGGACATCGCCGCCGGGGCCGCGCCGTCGCCCCGGCCGTCTCCGCCGCCGATTCCGCAGGCTGTGCGCGTGACGCGGACCCCGACCGCACCGGACATCGCGGCCGCGCAGCCGCCGGTGGGCGCAGGAGCCGGGGACGGTGGCGCGCCGGGATCGGGGCGCGGCCGGACGCGGGCGCTGGTGGCGGCGGCGGTCGCCGGTGTGGTGCTCGTCGGGGGCGGGGTGACGTACGCGCTGCTGGGCGGGGAGGGCGACGACCATACGAATACGAGCCAGTCGGGCCGGTCGGGCGGGTCGCCGGGTCCGACGGCATCCGGAACGCCGGTGTCCGGCGGAACGGCCCGTGAGGCGTCGGGCGGGGCGGACACGAGCAGCCCGCGGGCGAGCGGGGCGGCGTCACCACCGGCCTCGCGCCCGCCGGGCGGCAAGGACAAGGACGGTGGCAAGGACGACGACAAGGGCGACACCGGGAAGGACCGCGGTGGCGCGGCCACCGGCGGCGCCTCCTCGACCACCGCCCCCGGCGACGCCCCGGCCTGCAGTGACCTCGGCGGCGGCAAGTACAACTGCGTGGTGTGGCGCGATGCCACGTCGTACACCCACGGCGGCGAACCGGTCGGCGCGCTCAAGCAGGGCGTCAACTACTTCTACTGCCAGGAGAATCTGAACCGCCCGGAGCGGTACGGCAAGTGGACGAACGTCTGGTGGGCGAAGACGGACGACGACAACGGCAACAAGGACGTCTACGTCAGCGATGTGTACCTCCGGGGCGGCGACAACGACCAGCCCCTCCCCGGGCTGCCGGTCTGCTGAGGCAGCGAGGGGGAGCGGGCCGGTCGCCATGGTGGCCCGACGTCAGCAGCTGAACGCCGCGTCCGCCCAGTCCCCGTGGTCGCTGGTGACCTCGTCCCCGCCGTCGGTGACGACGAGCCGGACCGTGCTCGCGCCGTCGATGGCGGCGGTGACGGCCTTGGCCGGGTCGGCGTTGGTCAGCGTCCCCGTCGAGGCCACCTTGGTGCCGTCCGCCCACACCTCGAAGGCGACCGTTCCGGCGGTGCCCTCCTCGTCGTCCACGCCGACCTTCGCCGTGAAGTCGGTGCAGTGGCCGCCGGTGTAGTACAGGACCTCACTGGGCGCGTGCACGCCCAGACCCTTCGGGTAAGCGGTGCCGTCGAGGGTGATCGGATGGCCGTCGCCCGCGGCGTTCTCGCCGACGCTGGTGTCCTTCTCGACCGGTCCCCAGCCGTTGAGCGTGCTCAGCCATGGCAGATCGCTCGCGTAATGGGCCCCGGCGGGCGGCGCGACCACCACATTGACCTTCACGGGCAGCTCGGTGCCGACCTCGTCGCCGCGCGCCGAGCGGTAGTCGGCGCGCACGGTCAGGTCGTACGCCCCGGGCTTGGCGTCCTTCGGGGCGGTGACCTGCCAGCGGGTGGTGAGCCTGCTGCCGGTGGGCAGGGTGGCGGCCCGGGTCGGCCAGGTGGTCCTGATCCGCCAGCCGTCGGGGCCGGTGAGCCGGACACTGGCCTGGTGGGCCGCGGTGCCGCCGAAGTTGCGCAGCGCCGTATCGACCGGTGTGGTGGCTCCGGCCTCGGTCAGCGGGGCGGCGTCGACGCCGAGTTCGGCGGCGGGCGGGTAGGAGGCCCAGCGCCGGTCGGCGGAGACCCGGTAGAGCACCGTGCCATGGGCCGGGACGGTGGCCGCCACGGAGCCCGCGGTGTTCTGGTCCTGGTGCCGCCACAGATCGCGCAGCCGGTATCCGTCGGCCTGCGGCAGGCCGAGGCGGGCGGCGGTGGTGGTGATGCGCTGCGGCCGGTCGGTCTCGTTGAAGAGAGCGACGGCGCGGCCGCCGTCCGCCATCTCCTTGGAGATCACCCAGCGTCCGCCCTCGGAGGACAGCACTGTGCCCTGCTTGCCCAGCGGGTCCTGGTCGACGGCGATGACGTCGCGGTTGCCGAGGATCTCGAACGCCCTGGCGTCGGCCTTGCGCAGATCGGTGCCGATCAGCAGCGGCGCGGCCATGACCGACCAGAGCGAGAAGTGGCTGCGGTACTCGGTGTCCGTCATACCGCCGTTGCCGACCTCCAGCATGTCGGGGTCGTTCCAGTGGCCGGGCCCGGCGTACGGGGCGAGCGGGAGATTCTTCTTGGCGATCGACAGCATGCTTCCCCAGCTGTCACTGATGTCACCGGTGGTGCGCCAGAGCTGGCCGACATCCGCCGCCCATTCCCACGGCTTGTTCTCCCCCCATTCGCAGAGGCTGTAAACGATCGGGCGCCCGGTGGTCTCGGACGCGGCCTTCAGCGCGTCCCGCATGGTGCGGTAGCGCTGCTTGGCGTCTACGCCTTGGTTATTGCAGTTGTCGTACTTGAGGTAGTCGATTCCCCAGTCGGCGAACTGCTGGGCGTCCGACCTTTCATGGCCCAGCGCGC
>Ga0307508_10003080_pt1 | contig 17145 bp, 20 predicted proteins | sample 9_EM_MG_FD_203089 | JGI IMG/M metagenome (GOLD analysis project Ga0307508, IMG submission 203089) | Populus trichocarpa ectomycorrhiza microbial communities from riparian zone in the Pacific Northwest, United States - 9_EM | ecosystem: Host-associated > Plants > Roots > Unclassified | place...
AGTAATGCATTAATTTGCATTGTGGTAGGTGGCTATTGCATTAAAAGTCCCCTTGCTAATCATAGGGAATTTTGCATCAGAAGTCTATGCTAATCAGCTAGAATAATGCATCATTTTGGCTGTATAGTCATTGGCTTCAGGTGACTTCCCACAGCAATGGGGAATCAATTCAGTACGTGTATTGATTCGACTATTCAACGGCTCCGGTTGCCATCATGAAAATGAGTTATACAAATTTCAAAAAGATTATCTGCACACGTAATTAATTGGTGCCATGCAAAATGCCATGCCATGGCCCTGACACAAAATCCTAGTACTAAAATATGGATACATGCTTGGTGCACAACGGCTTCGATAAAGGACATACTGTAGGCACCCATACAGTTTTCAGCTAAATGACAAAGTAAAGTGGAGCCTCGAATCCGCTCATGCCAGTTCATCATGATGGGACCTAGTTGTCTATCAGTGTGCCAACTTTCACACAATTGTCCACTTTAAAACTTTGAAAGACAGTGATCCCCGGGAAACTGACCAGAAACTGGTTCGGCGCGACAACGAACAACTACCAGCATAATTGGAAGATGGACATCTGCGAGCGCAAGCGCACACAAAGGGCCAGTTCACCCAGCGTGGACACTGGATGAACAGCTTCGGCTCTCAGAAGTACATAGATACTTCAAACTCTAATTGTCCCGTTGGTAAACTTCAGGAGGACTCACAAGCGGGATCCTATCTGAGCGCTATAGAATCATTTGCCTCTGCTACAGTCTGTATGTGAGAGTTGTACGATTTGTGGTTCGATATTGCAAAATACATATGTTTCCCGAGACCATCAGAAGAGATCCATGGCGCATCAGTTCATGAACTGCGATGCTTGACATGTTTCGTAATCATAGGGAGGTCATAGAGACCTAATGGGTGTTATGTTTCAAGGGCATTCCTCTTTTCCCTTTTCCCTTCTCGTTGTCCAGCTTGAGGTTTACCGTCTCCCCTGTCGAATATGCCGACCAACCTGTCCATTGATGACAATAACACGACCTTAATCCAGTATCAAGGATCATGGACGTATATACAGGGCTCCACAAGACAGTGGGAGGGAGGAGTCCATGCGACAAGCCAGACGGGATCAAGCGCAACCTTCAGGTTCAGAGGCACGTCTTAGCCACTAATTCCGTGCCAGAACTTCAGTTAACCCGGGGAAACGATACACAGGATACCAAGTATGGCTATGGGGGACTATTCCTGCGGGTGCAGGAACCAACATTATCGATATTGTTATTGATAGTGGATCGCCGAGTACTGTCACCCGCAATTCGAACGGTTCTGCGGTGTACAATGAACAATATTTCGTATCCCCCTTGCTTCGGGACACTTACCACACCATCGTAGTGACGAATCGAGGGGATCCAAGTAAGAACTCGGAGTTTATGCTTGATAGATTCCAGTTCGAAACCGAGGACGAAGTCCCGCTCTTTTCAACGACAGGCGGTACTGTGTCGTCGACTAGTCTGTCTAGCCCGTCATCCTCTTCGTACGTGTCGCTTAACTCGCCCCCGTCCAGAACATCATCCAGATCGCTTACCTCCTCTGTCTCCTCACCTGGGACACCTTCTGCCGTTACATTTACCTCGTTCGTTTCACTTGGTGCATCGTCATCGTCCCCTCCTTTTAGTTCGACTCAACCCAGCTCCCAAACTTCGGAATCAAAGCCTCCTTGGGGTCCAATCATAGGCGGAATCGTCGCGTGCTGTGTTCTCCTCGTTGCCGTAATTTTTCTTCTGTTCCTGTGGAAGAAGAAAACGTCCAACGTTAAAATGCCCAGCCCGACTGACTCCCCTTCACCATTCACTCCAACTCCTTTCCCATTCGAAAACAGAGCAGTATTGAACAACCTGGAATCGCCCCCTTCCGATCGTGGTTTCCCAGCTGCCTCCAATCCAAATGTCGTGTCAGAAAAAGGAGGTTACGAGCGCCTCCAGCATCAGCCCGCGATCCCAGCGTCGCGTAGGTCAGCGTCGCGTAGGTCACTTAGTGGTTCAGGTTCCACCTCTGCCCTAGCCTCTTCTGCTGCAACCGCAGATCCGCACCCGGACGCAGCAACTGGCCCTAGCCCATCGACGCCAGGAAATCATCCAGTTGATTATCATCCTACAAGTACGCATGACGCTCCACAAGCGTCTTTCGATGGTGAGAAGTACGAGCATCCTCCGCCTTCGTATTGGCAAAATCCGGTCTCTTAATTCCCAATCGTTTGATCTTGCGTTTGGATGCTTTCCAACTTCTCTGTCATTTTCAATACATACAATTTAGTCTAGATCAACTTTTTTGGGTTGTAATTCTATTTTTGCTAATCAGCACCCATCATACCTTATGATCAGAGCTGATTGCCGCGCAGCTGAAGCGTTTACCATGTGGTAGAATTGCATTTACAGCCTATCATATGGTCTCTTAACATTTATGTACATCTAGGTAAAACTCTTGTTGCACCAAGGTCACAAGTCGAAATACAAAATTCAAGTCAGACATTGAAAGCTCTCCCGACCACAATCCTTGATGTGTAAAAAGAATATAAGCCAAGGCAAATATTGAGATGAACACGATATTCGAACTGAAAACAAGAAAGGGATTGTCCTGCAAAAAAAGTAGTCTTTCTTCCCCTAACCAGTGGTTACACCACTGATTGCAGCCTCGTATATGAAATTCGCGATGCGATCGTTTGAATACCTAGCTTGTAGCTGCTCTACGAGACTGCCAACAACGGAAAAGGAAACTCGGATTCTGCTTTCTCCAGAGTCTCAAGCAGCGCAACTCCCCAAATTGACGACGTCGAAGCACCCGAATAATATGGGTCGAGAAGAAATCGCAACCTATGGATTCCTTCGCCTCGGATCTCTCCAATTACACATGAAACAGCGTTCTTGACAGTGGCCAGGTCGTATAGAATGAATGCGCCCGTGTAATGCGAAGAGAACACAAATATGTCGAGAACCGCGGAGCGAAGGGATACACGCAGCTCTTGATCCGTGTCCATGTTGCAGTCGGTTTGTATCGACTGTTCTAAATTGGCATCTGGGCAAGTTGCACGCGAAGGGGTTGGAATGACGACCTTTTATCCTCATCGAAGGTAGTGTGGGAATCCATGTACACTTCGAGGGTACTTAGCATAGCGTCTGGTCTCGAGAACGTGATAGAACTTTGGTTGGCGTTCGTCATGATAACCCCATTTACGGCATAGGTCTGCTGGCGGGAAAGTTTGGTGAAGGTAAATGTAAATGTATCCTTTTGCGCTTCCGGGGTGTTTCTGTACGTTGCCAGAAGAGGGTTATCCTGGTCATGATTCGTGAGCCGTTCCTTGTTGACATACTTGATGACAGGCCGAGAAATCGGGATACCTGCCAGACTACTGGAGAGGATCGATGGATCGTTAGAATGGGGTTGGTGGAAGCAGGTTCGGCGCAGAATTAGGGCAATACGGGGGCTCACAACATAAATCCTGTGGGCCCCAGGATTGCCATAAATGAGACCTTCCCAGACACCAAATCCGTTCCCACTAAGAACGAATTCTGTGTCTTCTGCGGCTTCCCAGACACCGAGGAAAAAATAATTCGCCATACTTTCGTACTCGATGGCGTACAGTTCCTCGATGTCTGGGTCGAACCTCTTGCTAAGCATCTCAAAGAATCGCCCGTTTCCGTACCTTTCCCTAAGGTCTTCCCCGGTGGCGATAATGGTCTGGTGCGGTGTTTCGAGGTAGTACTTCAGGCCCTCGAGCCAGACATCGACCTCAGTTTGCAATTGGTGTCTCTCCTTGTATCTCTGAATCCAATCCCTAATCGAGGCATTAGACGGATTGTCTTCATGGAAGCACGTAGTAGAAACTGCATCGTGGCGGTAGTGCATCACGAAGATGAACTTCCGCAACGTTGCAAGCTGTTCCCGCGCCAGCGTGATAGAACCCAATGGCAAACTGAGGTGGATGTTTCGAATGATGTGAGACGCTTCGCGTTCCAAGTCGGCTAACTTGTGTTCCAAGTAGTCGACGTCCGATGGATTTTTCATGTTTCGATATAGGTTAACCCGTCCATATACTTTGGCAATTTGACGTTGGGCCAGTCGACCTGAGATAACGTCATAGACGTATATTCTTTTCGAGGGGCTACGCTTCAAGAGTTCCCAATGGGGCACATCTCTCGATGGACTGAAAAGGAGGTTTCATCTTAGGCTGCCTCATGTGAAGGAATGGGATAGTGCCTACCGTTGTTCAAGGCGAACGTCCACAATATTGAATTGACGAAGTATGAAACGAGGGATAATGTGGTGATACATGTCCCTGCTTGAAAAAATGGTTTCTGAAGGCATTGCAAGTGAAGACAAAGGTGTCGCAAGGTAGGCTGGTATAACTCAGTGTCATGGATCCTGAAAAGATAAGTAAAAGATCATCAGCGCCGAACTGTCGGAGTTCCTATGACTCGTGCCCCCGGGTGCCCCTCACAATCGCCGATACGGATTCTGATTCACATCTAAGTTGCTGCGTACGCAGTCAGGTCCGCTACTGTGTTGCCAGCTGCCCAAATTCTGCGATCAGTCCGATAAGGCCCATGCCCTTCAAAGACAATCCCCGGACTGCCATCACCGTGGACAACAAAAGCCTGTGGCATGCGAGATAAGAGATGGTCACGATGAAGATGACGGCATCAAACCACAGCACTTGAGGAAAGTAGCTGACCACCGGGCCTACTAGTTTAAGAATGGAGATCTCGAACGCTACCACAAAAAACGTGAGGGACCAATAGAAAGCTGAAGGCGACGACGGAAAAAATGAATGGCGTCACCATAAGGGCCAATACGGGCCCAGGGACGTGAATTGCGCCAGCAGAAAGGCATGGGGAATTGTGTAGGCAAGCACGGACACGATGAAAGCTTCTTAGCTCTTACGCACATCGAATTTAAGTTGCATTGGTGAAAGTCATGCGCAGGGAGTAAACTTGTCTTGAATCAAACTGCCTACGGCCCTACGCAGGTCCACGACTCGCATATGACTCCCAAGTCAGGCTGTCAAATGTTCACACCCCTACAGAGGATCCACAATAACGACAATTAGGTATGGTAAATCTGCTAGTATAAGATACACGGGATCATGGTGTGATAAGCATGAACACGTACACGTCTATTCTCGAATTGTGCTGCTTCGTGAAAGAGGTAACGCAACAACTGCCACTTGCATGTTAATTACAATTATAGATTATTACTGTCCACATTACAAGCAGAGTAGACCAAAGGACAGGCCAACCATTCATAACTCTCCTACCATCACTTCTCAAAGCTGAGTTGTGCGTGACCTTATTGTCCAAGTCGGGCTCATTTTTTTGAGCCATAACAGATGGGGGAACTGAACCGATGGGCAGAATAGGTTGAGGCCCAATCTGACCTGAGCCAATCATAACCTGAACACCGACAGAAGGAATGCCTTTCACAACCACGAAAAGCATAGCTGGGCCAGGAGCGAGAACGGCAGGATTCGGAGGGACTCGAGATACATGAAGAATGCCTGTATTATTCTCATAACCGGTGTAAGTTGATTCGAGGACGACCATTCGTTGGCCCATGCTCTTAACACTTGAACATAAATTTTGAAGTGGAGTGAGGACACCAACTTACCATGGCGTGTGTGGAAAAGCCTTGTCGTATGATCACCACACTAGCCTTGGCAACATTTTGTAGATCTCCAAAGAGGTCATCCGAATCGAGCGCGACGTCAAAAGCTGGCCCGCCATAGGAAAGCTGCGACAAAAGTCCTCTGGGCTGGGGTCGCCTTTCGTTGTAATAAGATGGATAGAAACGTTCCGTACGATACTCCGTCGGGTACTTGTATCCTGGACCAGAGACGTCCACGTTAGGATTAGAACCTGAAACGAAAATGGAACCTTGAGAGCGGTATATAAGCAAATTCGCCAACTCTAGCAGAGCAAGGTTATTCACCATCAGCAAGCAATAGAGCCGTAGAATGATACATCCTGGGGACGGTACTGGCTTTCATGTCAGCGTTAGACCATCGCTGCCCGACGGGGGCGTTAGGATCATAGACGACAGGAGTTAGGACAGGAGAGTCTGCATATGACTGGCCAATAGACCATGTTTTATTGCCATAACCTGCCGTGCCTAAGAGTGTTCTTAAATGAGCCCGAGACTGGACACGAGAAGGAGAATGGAGTACCCATCCTAGCACCATTGAGACACAATATTCTGCCATCTGGAAGTAACAACAGGTTACCCATTGTCCGTCCCTCTGGAAGAGGATCATCCCGTTCGTAGGATTTAGACACGTCAGGTGTAATCTTGACACATGATGACGATGCAACTCTTGATGAGGCAACAAAGTTATCAGAAGCCCACCTACGCGATTGATTTGCATTAGCGGGATCTGATAATCGTAAGAGGTAACATACTCTTCCGAAGCAACATTCGAGCCTCCGCAGAACATGATTGTAGCGGTCCAGTTATTTTCAGGAGTAAGAGGTAACATGACAGAACCTGCACTAGCGGGATATGTTCTGACCGCGTCGGGCATATCATCAAGCGGAGTCTCGATTTTCGCCTTATAATCCAGTAGGGATGTTTGCCAATTGGATTGGACGAGTAGCTTTCCGGACGGGAGGAGCCAGGTAAGAGGATACAGGTTTGCTGGAAGTGAATTTTGAAGCAGAGGCGAGTAGACAGGTGCGCCATTCGAAGGAAAGAACTCGTATGTCGGCTCAGACCGAGATGCATTGTTGACATAGCCACCATTTCTACAGCCTCCAAGCTTATATATTCGAAATCAGATATTGAATCCTGTTTCAGGAGAAGAACCCACAATTATCACGCTTCCGTCTTCAAGTGTTTCCCTTGAGTGGGGGTTAGAACCAAGCAAGGAAAAAATATAGAAAACGTACACGGTTGGGTACCACCTCTGGTTTATTTGAAATGGCGACAAACTCCATTCACAATCTTGGTCGTCACAAGGATCCAATAATCTGGAGGTGGCCATAAAATATTTGGGTAAGACGTGAAAATAGGACGTACCGGACTCTGTCCTATACGTGAGTATGTCTTTAAATTGACACAGTGAACGAGGACTTACGATCTCCTGCCATCCGCGTCATGGTATGCTGACGACGTTCCTTCTTTCTTGACTGGCGAAACGGCGGGGTTTCCTCCTACGTTGACCCAAGTACCGTTACCTAAGGAAGACCCTCCCTGAAATCGTGAAGTGGAAGCAGGTGCAAACCGATTTTACGACCTACAGCACAGAAGGTATTGGTAAGAATGTCCATAGGACGTTGGCTGTTGTCCGAAATTTTGTACTCTGCAGATGATTGAGAACGGAGGACGATATCTGTGAAATCGCGAAGGCGAACATACCAGCAGCCCAGGCGGGGTGTCCATTGACCAACGCCGCATTGTTCTCCACCTTGTCGAGGATGTATACCTTCCCAGGTCGACCGAGAAAAGCCTGATAGCGTAGAGTGAGGATTAGTCGAGGCTGTTAGGCATAGAAGGTACCTGCTGAGCGCTGACAAGCGTATTACCGATGATTTCAAAGGTTCCAGGCTGCCCTTTGTGACCTGGCTGACCGGGCGGGTAAGTCAAAGCTGTCGAATATGAAATGATTGGTGCAGTGGCCAGCACTACAGCAATGTACGATCGTGATTTCATGCTGAAAGTAACACGGGTATAAAGCAGAAACGGTAGATCAGATAACCAACAATTGAAGGCGACAATAAAATATAAAGGGAGATACGTTTACTTAACGAAGGAAGAACTTCAAGAAGCCCGCTAGGTTGTGTCACACGTGATGACTAAGTATGCCACCAGAGCCAGGGCAAACATTTTGCATTTACTGCTTAAGTTTGCAGTCTTATTAATGGAATTGGTCAGGTCAACGATAGCCAAAGACACTTTGGAGAAGCCAAGATGACTGAAGACAGATATTATTGGGGAAAGTTAACCAGAACAGACTCAACAGAGGACGACAAGTAGCAAGCGCAGTTAGTGCCGTTCATCTGGCCCATGTTCCAAAACCCTACAACAAGCCTATATTGCCATGCCTCATAAAATGCCTAGTAGGTGTGGATCATTGTTTCGAGTACGACATCGAGGCAGTATTGAGGTCAAGTTCATGAACACTTTCACAGCCACACCTTTGACAAAACGTGACGGCAGTTTTCGAGTGAAATATAATTCATCTAGGATCGGGGATTCATTCAGAAATCAACTGTATAGCTGAGTGGTTATAGAAAATATAATTCTAGAGTGACGAGAATCCTACGAATTGTTTGCTTGCCTGGGGAGTCCTTGAAAAAAAGTCAGGACCCTGAAATTAAATTCCCAGGAAACTTGAAGATGGCACGAGGTGTGCCGAAAGACACATTGCTTCAAAACTAGCTTGCCGCACGTGGGCCTACTATACTGTAGCGGACTGTATGGTGGCAACGTAACGCATAACGCAGACCACATTTTCGTTGCCTAATTAAGCTTCGTAACGCCAAAATTAAGTTGTCTGGCTCAAAATATTGAATTTTTAGGCCTGCGGCGCATTATTTCTACCTTAAAAGGAAGTTTCACACACGGACCGGGCATCCGGTTGCTATCAATGAATTTTCGCTTGGCGTAACACACCATCGGCTGGTCGCCACCATACAGTCCGCTACAGTACATTAACCAGCAGCCTGCTGAGCTGAGACACCGTAATTGCTCTCTTTCGCCTATCAAATCTTCCGACTGCGAAATTCCACCACAGTGTATCCTTCACCTGAATTTTTTCTAATTTAATGCCTGTCAGCAAGACACCGCTCGAGTGCTATCGTTATTATTGCGCATCTCAACGCCGCGTTGAGCAGTGGGTGCAGGACACCGGTCATCATCAACTGCAGCAATCCCAGGGCTCACAATCGAATTCGAACTCGACCCAACAATGGCACGGATTCCTGGAGGATCCGTGCCTTGTGACGCCTATATCTATGCCTCCTCCGCTGGACAAAGCAGAAGCAGATGCCTTCCATCTCAATTCTCATGATTTAGACGGCGTCAACAAACCCGAAAACGATGTGAACGGAAACAGCCAGCGGCGCAGAGGCAGGTCAGCCTCTGTACGGAAAGACGACCATGATTCCATTCGGCCACGCCCTCGCACCCTGGAGGATACAAGGATAAGCCCCAAGGATGACGTTACGGTGGCCCCGAGCTCGTCAAAACGGTCTAAAAATTCCACACAGTCCAGACAGACATCGAAGGGCAAGCCGTCATATAGTTCGTCCCGGAAACGTCGCCGAATTCAGAGAGAAGAGGATGGTGGCAAGGCAAATAGGTCGACTTTGGGATATGTCCCATATGGCATTGTTCCTCTTCTCTTCGCAATGGCGACCGGGTCGTCTCCTATGTCACTAGCGGCTGCTTCTATCATTCTCGCCGGATATTTCTGCCTGGATTATAATGCAAGTATACCCGTCCTTTCTTACTATTCCCACCCAAATAACTCGTGCATCTACAGGGTCAAGGAAAACGTTCCAGGAAATAGGACATCACAACTAATATTTGCAACCACCCGTCATTTATTCTCTCCACGTTCGCTTTCACGATACCCATGCTTTATGACTACAATCCATGCATTATGCCCCCTAGTACAAGCAAACCTTCAAAACTCCACTATCGCATAGCATCATTTTATTATATCTACAGTTGCGGAACCACATCCAAAGGATTATTTACAATCACAAATCACAGTTATTGATGAGAAGCATAACCAGGCTTCGTGTGAGGTTCAGACAGTAAAAAACGATGCAAGCTGCCGAGGGAAGTACAGTAAGTGACGATGGTCGGATTAGTTGTATAAATACAGCGAAAGCATATCACTGGTCGTACTAACTAGAGGTCATTTTCCTCCATGATTTTTCACCCCACATAGATTGTTTGTCCCGTCATAGTAAAGATCACTCTTCATCTTCGAATCGCAATATCTGCGCATCTTCATCGATAGGCACATTCCTGTAGCCCCTCCGTGGCCTGAATAGGTACGTATCCATTCTTGAAGCAACCCACTCATAAGCAATCCCTGAGATCCCGATAACGAACCAGGGTACAGAAGCAAGCGTGGCCATGATACCAGACTCTCCATAAGGGGAACGGGCGTCACTCGGAAGTCGAATCGTGCTATCATGATACTCGAGAGTCAGATGCGGTAAGCATGGAAAATAAACGTTCACCAACCCTCTGGCTAGACCGCTACGACGGTAGTAGTAGTACCCCACTAGCGCTGTGAATCCGAACGGCAGGCCGATCATAAACATCCAGAACAAAGTGCCTTTCGAACCGAAGCCAGGACAACGGTGTGCTTTACCGCGGTCAGGACGATCTCCATCTACACAGCTGGAGTATGGGATTTTTCGGTAGGGCGTCCGCTCATACCAGAATTCTTCATTATTTCGACATGAATCATCATTCGGTAAAGGAACGGTCCCAGGAACAAGCACGCATTCATCATTGGCGTTCTTGACGTAGTTGAATTCACTGCCCAAATAAATAAGCTTCAGTGTACAAAAGAAGGGCATCCCTCACCATTCAAAGTCGACCTTCGTGCATGGGCAATGCTGAACAATTTTGTCAGCGGCTTTTGGTTGATCGCCCACAACACAATTGGCGTTGCGAACTCGACGATGATAAAGCGTCTAAGAAGAGGTTGAGAAGGGAACAAAAGTTGATATTGAGGTAACATACTTGTCTTCCGAAAAGACACCGCTCGGGCCGACCCTCACTTGGACTCCAGAGCTCAAAGTCATCCTTTCCAGGATCGTCGATATTAATAGCGCCTACAAGATGTTCAGTTATATCATACATTCCCATGAGAATATATATGTGTGATAACTTACATTTTCTCGACGTCAAGGCAGAAAAATCAAGGTGTACAGCAGTAGACACGCCAGATTTGGGGTAATCACCAAAGAGAATGAACTTTCTGCTTGTATCCATTGGTACGGTGACGATCACACTAACTCGCAATGGGTGATCCGAGAAGTGGTACTCCCGCCAAGTCAAGCCCTCATCAATGCTGTACAAGACGAAGGTGGTGGGTTGCTCATCGTTCACCATGACCAAAACCGATCCAGAATCTCCAAATTCCCACATATGAGCATCTTTATGGACTTCCTCCCATGTGAAGCCGGCATCGCGACTGAGGTATGTGTCTGAATCAGTGTACGGTGCAAGAGTCTCGCCGACGTTTCCGACGGCCATTAACAACCCCTTGACGGATGGACTGCTATATGTAGCTCGAGGGTCACGTCTTTCCGTATATCCGTGAATATTTAGCTGGCATTTCTACAGATGAAATGGTCAACGGTGTTCCACGGCTGATAATGTATAGTAAATGATCTCACCGTTCCCTGGCATTGGTACTTGTTTCCCTGGGAATCCAACGCAGGAGGATTAAGAGGTGTCCAGGTGCTTCCTAAAACGATATGTAAGAAGTTAAATCAGTTTCAGATGTTAGCACATGCCATCGTTATGGGTGATCCGACTCTGTAAAGCCTTCTTGCCTGACACTACGGCTTGCTCTGCGTTTGACACGATGTTCACGAGCGCTATGCCATCCAAGCCAACCATCTTCTCGAAATCAACGAATCCGTATTCGTTTCGGTTGACATTCTCGAGGGAGGTTCCAAAGTAGGTGCCATTTGAATTGGATTTCAGCAAGTTGCCCCAGAACGGGGCGGGAGGCTCCGACATTGTCATATGGAGGAACAAAGAATCGGTACTCGATTCCAAGATGGTGTATGCCTTCAACCTTCTTTAGAAGCTGAAGATCAATGGAGTGAAAGAAAACGTACATGAGTTTCAGGGTGCATGGTCGGCGGGAATTTGCCAGTTGCAAAATGGACGCCATCCAGGGACACTTGTAGATCCAATGACCGTCTTTCAGGTAGCAGCTGAGTCGGTTTAAATGTTAGTCAACTTTCCCGGAATAGGGAGGAATAAATACCTCTGCAACCACTAGATACTCGGAGAACTTGGCAAATCCAACAACTGCATTGAAAAGCTTCTTCTTGTACTGGAAGAAATTGCCGCCAACCACAAGCTCCAGCATGTTTGAGCTGGTGAAAAGCCTTTGATTCCCTGATTTTTCACGGTAGCTTTCGCAGATAATTTCATTTGGGTCTGCATTGATCGACGTATCCTTTGCGAAAGCGCAATTTCGGACATAACTCTCAATGAACGTCCATCGCCTGCCGTTGTCTCTACTGAATTGAGCCTCCGCGCGACAGTTCGGTGAACCGTTACCGCAGTCCCTGTTGCCGGTCCAAATCAAGAAGTCAGAATTGGGATGGAAGTGTAGGACCTGTGCCCTGAAGGAATTAGGCGGTGTTGGAGCAGTAGCGAGATGCCAATTTCGTCCAGTGTCGGTTGTATAGTGGAATTTTTCGGAATCCGTGATGAGGAACGCACGGTCATCAGAGAACTTGTGGTGGTAGAATACGAGGAACTTTCCATTCGGTACGGGCTCAGTCCATGAGTAACCCTCATTACTAGACTGCCACACCGAGAAATCGGCCAAACGAACAAGGATGGTCCGTGAGTTCTTGAAGTACGAATACTGAACGATTTGGCTCCTGAATTCGAACTTCATAATGGTAGTTAGAACCCAGGTTGGTATACTGGTTACGAAATACGCACAGTTTGATGGATAACCTCGCCTTCGGCGGGCTGAGCTGCATAAAACCTCGACATTCAAAACGAGTATACAGATCGTGGACCCTTTCAACGTACCTTGCGAACATTTCTTCTCAACCTTCTCATCCTTCTTCAGACCGCCCGTGCAGGTATTACCAGGAATCTTCCTCCATCCCGAAGAACCTCGGTAGGTTTGATCGGGGCTCGAACATATCCCGGCCGGAATAGGTTCGGGTCCAACAGGTTCACAGTAGTCGCTGTTCCGAATAAAGTGGTAATCACTGTGGCTTGGCTTGAGCAATTTGAAACGATTGCGAGAAAAAGTATTACCACTCGAAATCGATATCAGTGCACTGGCAGTTATCCTCGTGCTCGATGGGATCCTTGAATTTTTCCCCCACATAGCAATCAGCATTGGGTTTTCTACGTTTGTACCATTGCTAGAACAGAATTTTCAGCACATATTTGAAGGAGAGACGAGGGAGAAAAACCTTGTGGCCCATCAGGCAGTCCGACTTCTGGTGGCGAACGTACCACTTCTCATAATCGGCATCCACGCACTTTCTTCCTCTTGTTTGGGTAAAGTCAAGGTGCACAACGACGACGCGTCCGTGTTGCTGTTTGTCTTTCTTGCCAACTTGCCCAAGGAGGAGGAATTTCTGGGAGGTCGAATCTGGTAGGGTGGTCAATCCTCTTGCACGAATAGAAATGCCGAAGTTGTATATCAACCTGATGAGAGAATAAGCGGAAGACGAATCCGATGAGAAGACTACACACCAAGTCTTGCCCAGATCCAGGGAGTACTTTACATGGTCCGTCATTTCTTCGTCTTCCACCATGACCAAGATGCTACCGGAATCGCCAAACTGATACTTGTTGGGTCCTTTCGTAATCATTTTCCACGTCAAGCCAGCATCTGTGCTCAAGAAGGTGTCGCTCTCTTTGTAACCTTCCAAAGTCGCGCCAGCACTCCCAACCCCCATTACAAATCCTGGAGCTGGAGAAGAAAACACTCGTCCGAAATTGTGGAGGGTGGTGACAGAGTGAAAGTGTAGAGAGCATGAATCCGTTTGGGCAGGGTCACAGGATATCTTCTTGCCATCAAGATCTTCTGTCGGTGGTTTGATAGGCGACCAATTTCTCCCATCATCGAAGGTTATGAGAGATTTCAGCTTCTTCCGTTGCCCCCGAGCCTCCACCTCTTGCGCGTTCGATACGATGTTAGCAATCCCAATACCCTCTACCCCATATATCCTCTCATAGTCAACATATCCAAAGTCGTTGCGATTAGTGTCCTTGAGACTCTCGACGAAAAATGTTCCGTTCGAGTTGCTCACAAACAAAGTGCCCATAGGACTCGTGTCCTTCAGGACTACGTCCACAGCGAGCGAATGGGTCGTGGACTCCAGCATAGTATACGCATTCTCGCGGAGTCTAGCTGATGATGCATGAGGGAAAAGCGCCCTGGCCCACGTCTTCGTATCAACGGTGACGTAAAGATGAAGGTCACCGTTGGGATGTGAGAGGTCCTTGAGCGCGACAATGCCGAATTTCGAAACGACAGCAAATGCAATGATGCCCTTGGCGTTCCTCCCAATTCCAAGATCTTCGACCTTTTCGGTCTGGAAGAAGTCGGTACTGGAAAAAAGGCGGCTGGAAGATAGATCGTGTCTCCCAGAGGATGACGTGTCAAAACCGGTGCAATAAATGAGATCCTGGTGAGCTTCGTGCTTGAAGGACGGGCTACTGTGAGCGAATTGACATCTGGTAGTATCTTTACGAAGCAATTTGGGATCGTCTGAAAATGCTTCCTTTGTGAAGAAAGTCTAACAATCTGGGATGAGCCAAGCGGTATAACAATTAAATGAATGGCTTGCCTCGTCGTGACACCTATAACCCCAGCCTTGTTTCACGCAATTTAAGCCCTGATATAGAATATGACCATATTTTTTGGGATCGGAGTGGAAAGAAAGTGGTTGGGCGACGAGCGCGGGCTCAAATGGCACATTAAAAGGTCTCCACGTTCTGCCTCGATCTTCCGTTCGGTAATGGGTTTTGCCATCGGTTAGGACAAATGCCTAAACATTTACGTCAATGGATTCATAACTGCCGCAATTATCGATACTCACATATCTGTTGTCAACAGGATGCTCAATGAAAATAGACGCCTTCCCACTTGGTACGCCGTCGGCAGGTTTCCAGGATTTGCCCTCATCTAGGGAGACGTAAATGTTTCCTTCCATAGAATCATGGAAAATAGCGGTCTGTGGTCATAGAGAATATCAGTATTAACCCGACAGACATTCTTCTGCAGTCCTCACGTCAGTGTCATCGAAAAATAGAAATCGCGCTGGTAAATGTTGGAATGAAGTCGTTGAGTGAGAAGGAGTGGCTTGTCCTGTGACAAGAGCAAGTAGAGATGAAAAAGCAAAGAGAAAAATTCCGACGACAAACGGTCGTCTCTTCATCTTGAATACCGACCTGGTGGTTTGAAACAGGTGCTATGCGGCCGCGCAGTGTGACGAATGTTTCACAGCCACAAGTGGTTTCCGAGATTAGGAACTCTCCGTGATACACCAGCCACGTTTCATACCAAATGTCAATACGGACTGTCGTCGAAAACGACATTCCCAACCTCCAACAAGTTCATCGTGACGCTCCTTGACTCGCATACTCTGAAGTTGTCGTCCTAACAATACTTAAACGTCGTGGAGGAAGATCGGAAACTTGAAGGATGTACTCAAATCGCTGAACCAATGCGAGACTTCATCCCAATCAACTCGCCTGCTATGTAACAGATTCACCTATGTTAACCTTTGGCCTTGTTCTAAGCTGCGCATTCGCAAACACCATCCAATATTTTGTGCTAATTCCATCAACAGCCTGTGACATTGTTCTAATCTGATCGCATAAACCTGGTTCCGCCAACCGAGGGATGTAAACTTAATATCGACATCTACGACTCGCTCTTTTCTACTCACAGCCTCCCAGGGGCCAGGGCTGCTGATAACATTATCAATATACCGTGGCTGCTTTTATGATCTCATATATAACAGTGGGAAGTTTCTGCTCTTCGTCCCCGTGTTCTTGTAGCTCTAAATGATATTACCCTGGTCTGAGAAGCCTATATTATCCCAAGTTTCGGATCCTGTGTACAAGCTGACTTCTTTGCAGTCCGCTTCTTCCCCCCCGCTCCCAAAGGAAACAAATATGCGCGGCGAGACCTTGATTGCTTCCATCTTTCTCGCATTGAGCGGAATCACCTTCGCAAGTTCAAGGCAGCAAGTCACCATCGAGAATCGCACACTTGATCAAATCTATCAAGCTGCCTTGAAGGAATCCCGACCCCTTACAGTGGCATGGGGCGCAGATCGTGAGTTGGCCTCTCTTATATGTTCTTCGCTAAACCAAAAGCAATATCTACCAGTCAAAGCTTTTCCGAACCTCATCATCGATGCATTCCACAATCGTTTTCCGGATATAAAACTCAATCTAACTGGAGATCTCTCCAAGTACTGGGACAGCAAAATAGATATAGCCTATCAACTCTCTCAACGCAAAGATAACGGTGTAGATGTGGCTGTCCTCCAGAGCTTACACGATTTTCCGCGCTGGAAATCTGAAGGTCGTCTAATGCCCTACAAAGTCGCATCATGGAACGATATCTACCCAGATTATGTCGACCCAGATGGGACGTACACAGGATTATTTGTCGGTAAATGCTTTCTCTAGACACGTTCAGTTGCACTTTCATATTCAATCCATTATTTAAGGCACGTTTGGCGATGTTGTCTACAACCCTAACCAAACCGACGAGAGAACCCTTCCTCGTAGTTTGAAGGACTTCCTCGCCCCTGCTTATGCCAACGGCAAAATTGCGCTCACCTACCCGAACGACGACGACGCCATACTCTACCTCTTCTCCTGTATAACGCAAAAATATGGTTGGGATTTTATCCATTCCCTCGTACGACAGAACGTCACTTGGGTTCGTGGAAGTGCTACATCTGCCATGCTCATCGACAAAGCCTACAGATCCTCAGTCCCCGGACCCACCATTTCATTCGCCACCGTCGGTGCTTTCACTCCAGGAATGAAAGATACGGTCATAGACGACGTATACATGGCCTGGCCCCAAACTGGTGCCATTTTCTCCACCACAAAAAGTCCGGAAACGGCCAAGCTCTTCCTCAGCTACCTTATGGGTGACGAATGGCAGAAAATCGTTAGTGGTTCTGGATTTGCCACCAGGAAGAGTTACGACAAGCGCGGTGTGTTTGAACAACAACCTAACATGGATGGGAAAGGTTATCTGCAGTTTGCAAATAACAGGGAGCTCGTCGAGTCGTGGCGCCTCGAGTTTGAGACACTCTTGGGATTGCCGCAGGGTGTGAATCCAAATTACATTGATTTCTGATGATGCGTAGTCCCTGCCTGAAAAAT
>Ga0307508_10003081_pt1 | contig 17141 bp, 14 predicted proteins | sample 9_EM_MG_FD_203089 | JGI IMG/M metagenome (GOLD analysis project Ga0307508, IMG submission 203089) | Populus trichocarpa ectomycorrhiza microbial communities from riparian zone in the Pacific Northwest, United States - 9_EM | ecosystem: Host-associated > Plants > Roots > Unclassified | place...
CCACGCTGATGGAACAAATAAAAGCAGGCATCCCCGAAGCGGAAATACGCAAAGGCTGGGAGCCGGAGCTGGCAACATTTAAAACCATCCGCAGGAAATATTTGCTTTACCCTGATTTTGAATAAAGCATTCACACTTCTAAGATACTTTTGATACCATGAAGCCTTTTACAGCACTCCGCATTGTTTTTATGGGCACACCCGAATTTGCCGTTGCCTCCCTCGATGCCCTGGTAAAGGCCGGCGCTAACATCGTGGGCGTCATCACCGCACCCGATAAACCCGCGGGCCGCGGCATGAAGCTCACACAAAGCGCCGTAAAGCAGTACGCGGTGGAAAAAGGACTGCACATACTCCAACCCGAAAAACTAAAGAACCCCGCTTTCCTCGACGAGCTGAAAGCATTGCAGGCCGACCTGCAAATAGTAGTGGCCTTCCGCATGCTGCCCGAACTGGTATGGGATATGCCGCCGATGGGCACTATCAACCTGCATGGCTCCCTGCTGCCCCAATACCGCGGTGCTGCACCCATCAACTGGGCCGTTATCAACGGCGAAAAAGAAACCGGCGTCACCACCTTCAAGCTGCAGCACGCCATCGATACCGGCAATATCCTGCTACAGGAGCGCTTTCCCATTGGCGACGATGACACCGCCGGCGAAGTGCACGACCGCATGAAAGAAATTGGTGCACGCGTATTGGTGGAAACCGTAAAAGGACTGGCAGATGGAACCCTGAAAGAAATGCCGCAGGAAGCAACCGGGGGCAACAGCTCCCCACTTCCTGCTCCAGGCTACGAGCTCAGGCACGCCCCAAAAATATTCACCGAAACGGGTAAAATAGACTGGACAAAACCGGTAGACGATATATACAACCTTATCCGCGGGCTTTCTCCCTATCCCGCAGCCTTTACCCCCCTGCAAAACAAAACGCTGAAGATATACCGCGCCAAAAAAGAACCGGGCGCTACGGGCATCGCCCCGGGCCAATGGCAGACCGACCATAAAACCTGGCTGAAATTTGCTGCTGCCAATGGCTATATACAGGTCACCGAACTGCAGCTGGAAGGAAAAAAGAAAATGACGGTAGAAGAATTTTTAAGGGGATACCGGTTTAGCCTGCAATGATTATTACTTCTTAATCACCAGCTGCGCCGTATCGCTCACCACTATCTGCGGCTTGCCGCGGTACTCTTTTACCTCGCCGGTCACGCAGACCTCTTTGTCGATTAAATATTCTTCGGGCTTCCAGGAAAACTTTTTACGGTCTTCGCCATATACCACGAAAGTGAAGGGATTATTGGGATACGCGTCGCCCATATTTAAAAGGGTAGGCTGGTCTTTGCCGCTTTCAAAATAACGGCCTCCATATACTTTGTCGCAGATGGTTACCTTCTCCCCTATATGTTTGGCGGCGTCTTTAGCCGGTATAGACGACTGGCCAACGGCAACGGCAATAGATAATACAAACACAAACGATAATAATGACCGGAGCATGCGTATCAGTTTAGTATTTTATGTCTACGTTGAATTTTGGACTGCCCGCACCCAGCTCTGCCGCCGCCGCATCGCTGATGCGGATGCTGAGCCCGGCGCTTTCTTTCATATCAGGCAGGCTGCCCAGTACCTTGGCGTATATCGCTTTGCCATTGGAGGGCGTAGTCACCTTCACGATGCTGCCCACGCCTACATTGTTCATCAGGGCGTAATATTTGCCGTCGTTCCAGCCGCTGGTGCTTTTAAACACACCGGCATTGCCCGATGACGATTTATATCCTTCTGTATAGGTTGGTTTGAAATACCCGCCTTTATTATCCGGCGCCGATGCCGGGGGCGTGGTCACCACCGGTTTGGAGGACTGCACAGGCGGTTGCGATACCACCGGCTGCTCTTTCGGTGGTTCCGTTCTGGTGTTTACCGGCGGATCATTTTTTACCACCGGCTCCGTTTTCGTTACCACGGGCTCCGGCTTTTTTTCTTCCGTCACGGGTTTGGTAGCCGCGGCTACCGGCGGTGCAGCTGCCGCTATAATCTTAGTACTGCCTTTTGCCGCCAGGGCCGACTGGCCCGTTTTTACTTTCAGGTAGCCTATCACCATCTTCATCCCCGGTTTCAGCACAGTGCCATGCGGCAGGGCATTCCATTTCTCCAGGTTTTCAAAAGGCACTTTATTATAGTTCACGCTCAGGCGGTACATCCATTCTTTTTCCTGCACGGTATGGTATACCGGCACAAACACTTCATCGGCCGCTTTGGCGCCGCCCTGCGAAAAGTTGGCGGCCGTCAGCGGCACCTTAATCGATTGCCCGATGGCAAGGGGCTTATCCATCGTCAACGCATTGTAAGGCGCCAGCTCTTTGGGGCTGATATTATACAAACGCCCGATACTATACCAGGTTTCTTTGGCCGCAACAGTATGTTGCAGGTGCAATTTCGGCGCAACCCCCTCTACCGTAAGCGGCGTGGTCTGAGCCGGTAAAAAACCAACGATGATAACACTGAAAAAGAAAACAAATACACTGCGCTTCATAGCATTGAATGTTTGCGACCTGCAAATATGACTACTTTTTTACAATTACGGGGCTTTCAATATCCGCCATTCTTTGGGGTAGTAATTATTCACCCTGTTGGCCAGTACTTTTACCCACCCCAGCCGGTATCCCCGGTAATCCACCAACGCCCAACCGCGGTAATTAGTATCCGGGTGCAGCTCATCCCTCCGTAAATATTGTATCGCCTGCTCCTTGTTTAACGGAATGCTAACAAGTTCCGGGTTCAGCAGCCCGCTCAGGGCCAGCGCATGTTCCGGCACCAGCTCTTTGGCCGTAGGCTTGCCCATGAGCACGCCCGCCTTTTTGAGGTACAGCGCCGACTGCAGCGCCGGTATATCCGTTTCAAAATACGGAGGAAGCGCGATAATGTCTTCTTTCTGCTTAAACAATATCGTATCATCCACGGTCCGCAGCCAGCGCGCCGCCTGTTGTGCCTCCATTTTGGAAACCTTTTCCAGCCCGCCTCTTTTTAACCGGATACCGCCCCATTCTCCCCCCTCCTGTTTTTGCAGGGCGGCCGCAAAAAAGCCTTCCCCTTTTATCTTATCCGGATAAAAACGGTACCCCCAGGCCTCCTTCTTTTCTGATACCGTTTCCACGATACCCGGGTAAGCAGATATATCCAGTTTTTTGCTGTCGGCGCCCAGCTCAGCCGTTATCCAGTCGAGTATATCTTCGTCTTCTTCTTTTGAGTATGAGCAGGTAGAATAAATCAGCACGCCCCCCTGTTTCAACGCCGGCCACACATCGGCCAGTATGCGCTGCTGCCGCTGGTGGCAGAGCTGTACGTTGCCTTCGCTCCATTCGCGTATCGCGCCCGGGTCGCGGCGAAACAATCCGCTGCCGCTGCAGGGCGCATCGATAACGATGACATCGAAATAGTTTTCCAGCCGTGCAAAGTCTTTCGGGTCGTTATTCGTGACCACCGTATTGGCCGCCCCCCATTTGGTCATGTTTTCTTCCAGCAGGTGTACGCGTGATTTGATCACTTCATTGCTCACCAGCAGGCTGTCGTTGCTTACCAGCGATTGCAGCAAGGTAGACTTACCACCGGGGGCTGCGCATAAATCCAATACCCGCAGCGGCTGCGAGAGGTCCATCGTCTGGCGCAATGCCTGCTCTACAAACATGCCCGATGCCTCCTGTACATAATAAAGGCCCGCATGAAACAGCGGGTCGAATGTAAACGAAGGCCGTTCGGGAAGATAATACCCATAAGAAGACCAGGGTATCTTTTCCACCGAAGGAAACAACACATCGCCGGGCGATACTTTCAAGGGATTAAGACGAACAGAAGTGATCTGCTCCCCGCTTTCGTGCACCCGCACAAAAGCGTCTCTGTCAAAACCAGTGATGTGGATAAGAGATTCAATCAGCGGGGTAGGTAGATGGCTCATCTTCAATTATCGGTGCGCTGTTGGGTGAAAAAGCTTATACAATAGTAAGGATAAGAGATTACCAATAACAAGGAGTCATGATCCCCATCATCCAAACAGGGGCATTATATGCGCTTCTTTGTTTCAATAAAAAGTTTATTACAAATTCTTTATCTCCCCAATCAAATCCAGCAACACCTTCTTGGCATCTCCAAACAACATCGATGTTTTAGGCCTGAAAAACAAATCGTTCTCGATGCCCGCATAACCGGGTTTCATACTGCGCTTGTTTACTATCACCGTCTTGGCCTGCTCCACTTCCAGTATCGGCATACCGTAAATGGGAGAATCCGTATCTGTTTTTGCAGCCGGGTTCACCACATCGTTGGCCCCCAGTATCAATACCACATCGGTGCTGGCAAACTCTTCATTGGCCTGCTCCATTTCGAGCAGCTTGTCATAGCTCACATCGGCCTCCGCCAGCAGCACGTTCATATGACCGGGCATACGGCCTGCCACCGGGTGAATAGCATATTTTACTTCCACCCCTTTTTCAGTCAATAATTTCTCCAGCTCATGGCAGGCATGCTGCGCCTGCGCTACCGCCAACCCGTAACCGGGCACAATCAGCACCTTGTGCGCATAGCTCATCACTACCGCCGCATCGCTCAGCGATATCTCCTTGTAATTACCCTGGTCCTTGCTGCCGCCACCGCTGCCGCTGCCGCCGCCATTTTTATTATTGGCCCCGAAAGAGCCAATCAGCACATTCTTCAGCGATCGGTTCATCGCCTTGCACATCAGTATCGTCAGCAGCGTACCCGCAGCGCCCACAAGGATACCGCCGGTAAGCATCACCTTGTTGTCGTATAAAAAACCGCCGCAGGCGGCGGCCACGCCGGTAAACGAGTTGAGCAACGAAATCACCACCGGCATATCGGCGCCGCCAATGGGCAACACGAAGAAAACGCCGTAGAGCAGCGACAATCCCAGCACGATGTAAAATAAAGTAACCGTGGTATCGGGCGCCCAGCCGATGATATAGGCCGCGAGCAGGATAATGACAAAGAAAATAACGAGGTTGATGATATGCTGCCCGCCAAAGGAGAAATCCTTCACCTTGCCGTTGAGCTTGCCCCAGGCAATCATACTACCCGCAAAAGAAATGGAACCGATTATCAAACCGGCAAAGATGATCAGCAGCGTCAGCCGCACTTCGCCGTCGCCACCCATCACCAGCGCAAAAGAATCCGACAGGTGGTTAAACTCTGTAATGGAAATAAGGGCCGCACAGGCGCCGCCCATACCGTTAAACAGGCTCACCATTTCGGGCATAGCCGTCATCTTCACTTTTTTGGCCGCCAGCGTACCAATGATACCGCCGATAACCAGGCCGCCGAATATCCACGGGTAGTTATGCAATGCATTGCCCCCTTCGTCCTTATACAGGAAGATGGTGCCTGCAATAGCGATGGTCATACCGCCCGCCGCGATAAGATTACCCTTGCGGGCCGTGGCAGGATTAGACAACATTTTCAGACCGATGATAAACGTAAGGGAGCCGATAAGATAACAAAGGGTTAGTATGCTTAATTCCATTAGTTTATTTTTTCTTTTTGAACATTTCCAGCATCCTGTCCGTCACCACAAATCCGCCCACCACGTTCAGTGTACCCAATATAACGGCCAGGAAGCCCAGTACCAGTGCTACATAATTGTGCTCATCCGCTTTGCCCATGACAATGATGGCCCCGATGATTACCACCCCGTGAATGGCATTGGCCCCGCTCATCAGCGGGGTATGCAATACGCTGGGTACCCGGCCGATGACCTCGATGCCGAGAAAAACCATCAGCGCCACGATGTAAATCATCTGCTCATGCGCCGCCATCCAGTTCAATATATTTTCCATTTCATATACTTTTTAATTTGTCATCACTACTACAGCGTTTTTACTCTTTCATGCGTCAGCTCACCCGCATGGGTGATATTACAGCCCTTTACCAAATCATCCTCCCAGTTCAGGTGCAGCTTCGACTCTTTATCGATAATCAGTTGCATAAAATTGGTCACGTTCTTTCCATACAGCTTGCTGGCGTCGGAAGGCATGGTCGACGGCAGGGCCGAATTGCCTACTATCGTCACCCCCTTGTATTGCACCGTTTCATTGTCTTTCGTCTGCTCCGTATTGCCGCCCGTAGACGCGGCTAAGTCGATGATAACAGAACCCTTTCGCATGGCTTCTATCATCGCCGTGGTAATCAGTATGGGGGCTTTTTTGCCCTGTATCTGTGCGGTAGTGATGACAATATCCGCTTTGGCGGCGCTTTCGGCTATTTTAGCCTGTTGCTTTGCCAGAAATTCTGCCGTTTGTTCCACTGCATAACCGCCGGCCTTACTGGCATCGGCGGCGCCTTCTACCTCAACGAATTTTGCCCCGAGGCTCATCACCTCTTCTTTTACCGCCGGGCGGGTGTCAAACACCTCCACCACCGCACCAAGGCGGCGTGCCGTGGCGATGGCCTGCAATCCCGCCACACCGGCGCCCAGTATCAATATTTTGGCCGGTGCAATGCTGCCCGCCGCCGTCATAAACATGGGAAAATACCGGGGGAAAATATTGGCCGCATACAGCACCGCCTTATAACCGGCAATATTGGCCTGCGAGCTCAGCACATCCATGCTCTGCGCCCGCGTGGTGCGCGGCAGCATATCGAGGCTGAACGTAGTCACCTTTGCCGCAGCCCATTCCTTCAGCTGCGCCGGGTTGAACAAAGGCTGGTAAACACCGATAAGTATTTTTGAAGAAAGGCCCGCTGTTTCTGACGGAGCGGGCGCATGAATGGATAATAATATGTCTGATGACTGGATAACCTCCGTTCGCGTTTTTACCTGCGCGCCGGCCTTTATATAATCTTCGTCGCCCGCGGAAGCTTTTATACCCGCGCCGGATTCGACGACTACGGTAATTCCTTTTTTTGTCAGCAAAGCCACCGCTTCCGGAAGTAGTGATACGCGGGTTTCGAATGCCGGTTCCTGCAATACGCCTGTTATCATAGTCTATTGTTCTGCGGGTAAGATAATAAGTATTTTATTAAAAGTCAAAACTGGCATACGAATCGGGATTGTTAATACGGGTGCTTTTTTTAACGCCTCCCGCCTGCACATGCAAAATGCTTATCTGCGAATCGTACATTTCATATAAAATAGTATCTGTGATCTCCACCTTGTGCACACCCGCCACCCCGCTCACCTGCAGGTAGCTCCACAACGCAGCGCCCTCCACCTCAAAACCTACCAGCTCCAGGCTCACCGGCTTACCGTCCACCTTCAGCTGCAGGTGCTTTTTGAGGTAGTCGGCCACCATTTGCTGCGCCTTTTTCAGATCCTTCGGTTTTGTCAGCTCAACCGGCTCTTTATACTGCTTTCCAAGCGTTTTCTCCATATCATCGAGAAAAGCCTTGCAGGAAATTTCCAGGATTTGCTGTTTCGGGTTGTGATTTATCTCTGTAACACTTACATAAAAGGGGTGTACGAAGGCAAAAACGCCCGCCAGTAACCATTTATAGAACGATGGCGCCATTGTTACATAAAATTTTTCCAGCACAAATGTCTTGATTATTTTCCGTGCAAAATCATCCGGCCACCAAAACATTCCCGGAACGCCTGACGCAGGCGCAGGCAGCTTATGAACGATTTCAACATATACTTCCACCTGGGCATTGATCATATTCTTACCTGGAAGGCCATGGATCATATCCTGTTTGTGACTGCCCTTTGCCTGCGGTACCTCGTGAAAGACTGGAAAAAAGTGACTATTCTTGTGACGGCATTTACCATCGGGCACTCGGTTACCCTTGCCCTGAGCGCCCTTGGCTATGTACACGTATCCGCCCGATGGATAGAATTTTTGATACCCCTTACGATAGCTGCCACCGCATTGAACAACATCGTACAGAAACAGGCGCAGCCGCCTTCCCGGTGGCCGCTTATTTATTTCTTTGCCTTGTTTTTCGGTCTTATTCACGGGCTTGCCTATGCCAGCTCTTATCTTGACCTTGAAGGACGGGAGGGACTGGTACTCAACCTGCTTGCCTTCAACCTGGGTATCGAGCTGGCCCAGCTGCTGGTGGTGGTGGTCGTATTGCTGCTGTCGCTGGTAATCGTACAATGGCTCCGGCTACCACGCATAATGTGGTTGCGGGTGTCTTCCATCCTTATCCTCCTGGCGGCTGCAAAAATGGCTTATGACAGATTTCCGAATACACAAAACTATGAACATGAAAAAACTACTACTGCTCCTGCCCGTGGCAATCGGCTGCTGTTGTGCCGCCAAAGCACAGAACACGCAGAACAACCCCGGCTCGAACCACGGCAACAAATTTGAACAGCTCGGCTCTATCCTGCCCACGCCCAACGAGTATCGCACCGCCAGCGGCGCCCCCGGCCCCAAATACTGGCAGCAACGCTGCGATTATGATATCAGGGCCACGCTCGACGAAGCCAACACCCGCCTCGACGGAAGCGAAACCGTCACCTATTTCAACAATTCGCCTAACCAGCTCACTTATCTCTGGCTGCAACTGGACGAGAACGACAATAGCAGTACCAAAAACGCCGGTTATGAAGACGCCAGCACCATGCCCCGCCAAACCAGCGATGCAGGGTTGAACCGCCTCGACAAGAATACCAAAGACAACGGCTATGGCGTCAACCTCCTGAAAGTAACAGACGCGCTCGGCAAACCGCTGAAATATACCATCAACAAAACCATGATGCGCCTCGAGCTGCCCGTTGTGCTCAAACCCGGCCAGCAATTCGTGTTTAAAGCAGACTGGAACTACCTCATACCTGACCGCGTCCGGAAATTCCCCGGCAACCGCGGCGGCTTCGAGCATTTTGCAGACGATGGCAACGATATCTTTACCATCACCCAATGGTATCCCCGCCTCTGTGTATACAGCGATTTCCAGGGCTGGCAAAACCACCAGTTTACCGGCCGCGGCGAATTTGCCCTCACCTTCGGCAATTTCAAAGTGCAGATGACCGTGCCTGCCGACCATGTTATCGGCGCCACCGGCGAATGCCAGAACTACCAGCAGGTGCTGTCGCCCGCGCAATACGCCCGTTGGCAAAAGGCCCAAACCACCAAAGAGCCGATAGAAATTGTAACGCTCGACGAGGCAAAAGCCGCCGAAAAGCAACGCAGCAAAACCAAAAAGACCTGGATCTTCAAGGCCGACAACGTACGCGACTTTGCCTGGGGCTCCTCCCGCAAATTCGTCATGGATGCCATGCCGGCATATGTAGAAGGCAAAAAAGTAATGTGCATGAGCTATTATGGCAAAGAAGCCTATGGCCTGTACCGCAAAATGAGCACCAAGGCCGTCGCCCATACCATCAAAACCTATTCTAAGTTCACCATTCCCTACCCCTACCCCGTAGCGCAGAGCGTGGAAGCGGCCAACGGTATGGAATACCCGATGATATGCTTTAACTACGGCCGTACCGAAAAAGACGGCAGCTACAGCGAAGGCACCAAATATGGTATGCTGGGCGTGGTGATACACGAAGTGGGACATAACTTTTTTCCCATGATCATCAACAGCGACGAACGCCAGTGGAGCTGGATGGACGAAGGCCTGAACTCCTTCGTGGAATACCTGGCCGAAGAGCTGTGGGATAACAAGTTCCCCACCCGCGGCGGACCGGCCTGGACCATCACCGATTATATGCGCCTGCCCAAAGACCAGCTGGAGCCCATCATGACCAATTCGGAAAACATCGTCGGCTTCGGCCCCAATGCCTATACCAAACCTGCCACCGGCCTCAACATACTCCGCGAAACCATCATGGGCCGCGACCTGTTCGACTACGCCTTTAAGGAATATGCCCGCCGCTGGGCCTTTAAGCATCCCGAACCCGGCGACCTGTTCCGCACCCTTGAAGATGCCAGCGGCGAAGACCTCGACTGGTTCTGGAGAGGCTGGTTCTATGGCACCGATGCCTGCGACCTTTCGCTGGATACCGTTAAATATTTCAAAGCAGATCTCGATTATGCCCCCGCTGCACAGAAAGACACCGTGGCCCTGCGTCCCCTGCTAAAACCCGGCGGCAGCACCTTTGACGATATTTCAAAAGTGCGCAACCGCGAAGATAAAAGCATACAGTTCGCCACCGACGCCGATACCACCCTGCGCGATTTCTACTGGCGCTATAACCGCGGTCTCGAGTCCTACGATACGGCCAGGTATGCCGTGCCCGTAACCGGCGTAACCGAACCGCTCGACGACGCTGCCAAAGAAAAGCTGGCCGGAAAAAGCTTCTACGAGCTTACCTTCAGCAACAAAGGCGGACTGGTAATGCCCATCATCCTGGAATGGACCTATACCGACGGCACTACAGAAATAGAAAAAATCCCCGCCCAGGTATGGCGCAAGAACGAGAACAAAGTAGTCAAGGTGTTTGTAAAAGATAAACAAGTGGCCAAAGTACAGCTGGACCCCTACAAGGAAACAGCCGATATCAATACCGCTAACAACAGCTGGCCAAAAATTGCCGACGAACCCAGCAGGTTCCAGGTATTTAAAATGAAACAGACCGGCGTACGCGCTACCAGCAATAGCAACAACCCCATGCAGAAAGCAGCCGAAAAGAAAGACGGCAAGAAAGCATTCTAAGAATAACGAAAATAACGTATGCCATACCTTCCAGGTATGGCATACGTCTTTTTATACGGTGAGCCGCCCCCGAAGGGCGACCCACCGTTTTCATTTCCCTTTTTTTTAACACTTCCCCGCTTCACACTCCTTTGCGCATTCGCTACTTTCACCCCGTATTATATTTAAACCCTTTCACTATGCGCAACTTTACCTTCCTGTATGTACTCCTTCTCTCCGCTCCCATGGCCTTTGCCCAGCACACGGAAAAAATATGGTTTGATAAATCGGATTCCGTGTACGGTTATTATACAACCATCGCGCCTTCGGGCCCGCGTATCCAGGGCGCGCTCGTTTTACTGGACGGCTACGGCGGCAATGCCGATGGCTTTTTTGCCGATACAAAGCTGCACAACGTGGCGTATGCCAACGAAATACTTACGGTATGTATTCCCACCGGCATGCACCTGTATGCCGATTCATCCATGCTGGCGCTGATGAACCGCATCCTTGCCGAAGTCGTGACCAGGTACCAGCTGCGCAAAAACCAGTTTGCCATCGGCGGCTTCTCGTCGGGCGGCACCCTTGCGCTCCGCTATGCGGAATTATGCCATGAACAACCAGCAGCATTTGCCATATTACCCAATGCGGTATTCGATATCGATTCACCGGTAGACCTGGTGGAACTATTCAAATCGTCGGAAAGGGAGCTCAAAAAAGATGGCAAAGGCTGGTGGCTGGGCGAAAGCCAGATGATCATCGATCGCTTTAATAAAGAGCTGGGACCTGTAACCGGTGATGTAAAAAATTACCGCGCGGCATCGCCTTTCCTGAATAGTATTACGGGTCCCGGTAATGAGCAATGGCTCAAAGCAACCGCCGTGCGCAGCTACCACGACGTGGATGTAAACTGGTATATACAGAACAGGGGGCGCAGTCTCTATGAAACCAATACGTTGCAGGCTTCCGCCTTTATTAATCAATTGGTGCAGGAAGGCAACAGGCAGGCGGAGTTTATCAGCTCAAAAATACAGGGCCGGCGCGCCAACGGCCAGCGACACCCGCATTCATGGAATATCGCCGATGAAATCGATTTGATCCAATGGCTGAAAGAAAAACTGCATTTCTATCCCGATCATATCGAGGCGACCTACCATTATGTAGCACCCAAGACATGGGACTCCGAAAAGTTCAGTTTCCCGGCAGATTTTGCGCCCACGATTCGCTACAAAGGCTTTGAAGATATCCGCTTCGCTCCCGGCTGGGGCAATGCCGCCAGCAACGAGAAATGGCTGTACACTTTTGTATGGTGGCTGGATGGCAGCTATCCTTTCACAGAAAAAATACTTACGCAGGATATCGAAGCCTATTATACCGGCCTTACCCGGCAAAGGGCTGTGGCCGATAAGCTCGATATGAACCTCTTTACACCTGCCAAAACGCAGGTACAAAAAATAAATACCGCAAAGGGAGATATCGCCAGCTATACCGCCACGGTCAATATATTCGACGCACAGGTAACCAAAAAACCGGGCATACTATACATGAAAATCCATGTTAAGAAAATTGGGGATACAACGAGAACGGTCGTTCTGTTTGAAGTAGCCGCCAGCCCTTTTACGGCGCCCGTATGGCAGCAGGCGGATAAAATAAATGACGAATCCATTTTCCCTTAGTTTCCTGCGGGAAACGCATCAAACAGCAGCTGCGTATTGCTCACAAACGCCAGCCGCCTGCTGTCTGGTGACCACGACGGCGTATTGATGGTGCCCTGACCGCCATATATATAGGCGATTACTTTGGCAGGGCCGCCGCCCACAGGCATCAGCCGCAGGTATACATGTTTGTAAAAGGGGTGATCATTGGGATTGATGTCTGCCGGGAAAGCGATATACACTATCCATTTACCGTCGGGCGATATATGCGGGAACCAGTTATTAAACGCATCGCTGGTCAGCTGCTGCTGTTCGCTGCCATCGGCCTTCATCCGCCATAGCTGCATCGTACCGGTACGCGCCGAATTGAAATAAATGTATTGCCCGTCGGGCGAAAATTCGCTGCCGTCGTCAAGACCCGCCGCTGTTGTCAGCCGCACTTCGTCGCCGCCGTTCACCGGGATTTTATAGATATCAAAATCATTGTTGCGCTGCGCCGTATACACCAGCCATTTCCCGTCGGGGCTCCAGCCATGCAGGTACGAAGGCCCTGTTTTGGTAATGCGCCGTGGCTCGCCGCCGCCCACAGGCAGCACGTATACGATGGAAACGCTTTTTTCTTCCACCGGCTGGTGGCTGATGCCAATTTGCTTTCCGTCAAAAGAAAGCACATGATCATTATTGTTATGGTTGGCCGTGCCGGTATTGATAACCACCGGCGTTCTGCCCGCGGCAGTATCCAGCCGGTACAGCAGGCCCCCGCTGTTGTAAATCAGCGATTGACCATCCGTCGTCCAGTTGGGCGCCTGCAGCGAGCGCGGCTCCTGGTAGCGGATGCGGCTCCTGCCACTGGCCACGTCGAGTATTTCGATATCGCTCCCGATATATTCTCTATAAGGAATAAACCCAGGTTTGGCCGGAACTACGATGCGCACATTGTGAAACACGGCTTTTTCCAGCACCGCCGGGTTATGCGAGCAAACAAACAGTCCCACGTATACCTCATCACCCAGCTCCAGCCCATCCAGCCGCTCGCTTGCCAGGGTATCGCCGGCCCGGGCTACCGACATGATATAGCTGCTGCCCCTTCTTTCCAGCTGCACCACCTCCGCGCCCGTAAGCGGGCTTCTTTTTTCTTCGGTATTGCCGCCCACGGTCCGCCTGAACTGCAGCGAGGTGAGCCCGTCGCCATGCACCACCGCATTCACATGCCGGGCATTCGAATCGAGCGAAGACCGCACCATCCACCCCCATTTGCGATGCGCCTCTGCTCCCTTGCCGATAAAAGCCGCCTGCGTGCGCAGGATAAAATCGCCTTTCAGCTTTTTCCATACAAAATGAAACTCATCATGGCCAAACCACATGTTCACACCCGCCCCCTCAATCACATACTCCTGTGTGCCGGGCCGCCATGCGGCGCCGCCTTTCAGGGCGGTATTGCCCACATCGCCCTGCCCGTCGAATATACCGACAGGCTCGTTTTGCGCACGGGCGCTGTTGGCAGCAATAAAAAAGCAGGAATACAAAAACAGGAAAGGCAGGTAATGGCGCATAGCAAAAGATTTAGCAGGTTGACCCGGGTTGATAGCAGGATAAATATACCAATATACCCGGGCAGCTAAAAATCATCCCTCCTGCCTGGTTAAAAAATCAGGGGGATTGGCAAAATAAATACCAGCAGGCCTATTCCTGCGCCGTGCCGGCCGTGCGGTTGTCGTTTTCTTTGAGAGAGATGGTTTTCTGCGCCCGGTTGATAAACACCGTGTAGTCGGCCAGGAAATTGTTGCCCAGTATACCCTTGCAGTTGGCCGATTGCCTGATAACATCCAGGTCCATTACCCTGAAAATGGGTTCAAAAGAAAGCTGGTTGATCCTGATGACCTTGCTCACCGTAGCGCCCGGCAGCTCAAAATGGGCGATGCTCACATCGATATTGCACATGGGCGCACCGGTATCAAACAGGAAGTTGGTTTTCATGGTATCCACATGCACGCCTTCTATGACCGGCACCCCGTTTTTAACCGCATACCCAAACTGGTAGGTACAGGCATGGCAGGGAAACGGTGCGTTGCTGAATTGCAAAAAGGAGTTCTTATAATCGAGCAGTACGTCGAACTTTGAAAAAAAGCCCCAGCCCACAATCACGTCGAAAGAAGTATTCATCCGGGCGCCTATCTTCTCGATATGATCCCTGGTCACTTCCACCGCCACGTTCTTCGCTTCAAAATCGCCCATTCCGAAGCTTTTGATCCTGCCGGCCTGCAAGGGGAAACGCTCATTTTCCGGGGCCGGTGTTTTAACCGGCACATTGTTCAATGCAACGCCCAGCCGGACAGCCATGGACGAAGATATTTCGATGGAATGCGAAGAGCCAAAGTCTACCAGGGCCAGCATAGGCCGGTCGTTGATGGTTACCCTGGCAAAAAGAAGGTTGGAAGACAATTGTACCGCCGCCGAATACACTTCGGCCGACTGGGGCCGGGCGGTACAGGCGCATAATAACAGCATACCGGTCAACACTGTCCTGCACACACGTAATAATAACATCGGGATAGATTTCTGATGGTTTAGTTGATACTACAAAGTACGTTACTTTTCAGCATATGACAGTATGGAAACTTTACCAATTAGGGGAAATCATCCATACGGTTTAAATGTTTTCTTATCTTAACGCCAAATCACCGCCATGGCAAAATGGACAGGCAGCATGCTCCTTTTAATAACGGCGTTCTGCTGCAGGGCAGGCAACACCGACACGATAGCCGTATACAGCAACGCCATGCACAAAAACATTCCCTGCGTGGTGATCACCCCTTCGGGATATAAACAACCGGGCAGGCAGTACCCCGTGCTCTACCTGCTGCACGGCTATGGAGGCAACTATGCCCAATGGCCCAAAACGGCGCCGCAGCTCAGCAGCCGGGCCGACGAAATGAAGATGATCATCGTATGTCCCGATGGCGGCGTGGGCAGCTGGTGGCTGGACAGCCCGGTTGATACCGCCTTCCGCTATGAAACCTTTGTGGGCGCCGAGCTGCCCGCCTATATCGATAGCCATTACCCCACCCTGGCCGACAGGGGCCACCGGGCCATCACCGGTCTTAGCATGGGCGGGCATGGCGGCTTTTACCTGGGCATCCGCCACAAAGACCTGTTTGGCGCAGCAGGCGCCACCAGCGGCGGCGTAGACATACGGCCCTTTCCCAACAGCTGGGACCTTAAAAAACGGCTGGGCGATACCGCCTGCTGCAAAGGCAGCTGGGAAAAGAATACCGTCATTAATGTTGTAAGCGGACTGAACAAGGGAGAGCTGAAACTAATATTCGACTGCGGGATAGCCGATTTCTTCCTACAGGTAAACCGCAACCTGCACCAGCTATTGCTGGCCCGGGGCATCGACCACGATTATACCGAGCGGCCGGGCGGCCACAACGGCAATTACTGGAAAAACAGCATCGACTACCAGCTCGTCTTCTTTCACAAATTTTTTGAGGGACTATAACGGCGTGCCACGGTTAGCTATCGAAGCAAACGACCGTGGCACGCCTAAAACAAACACCTAATTCCCCGTCGATCCGTCCCGCACCTTTATCTTTTTCTTGCCCGTATTTTTCTTCTCAAAATCGAGCACTTCCTTCGGTTTGCCCTTGCCTGCTGCGGCGGCGGTACTGTCGGAAACCCTTTTAGTCGTAGCGGCGCCTGCGGCCGGATTGGCAGGGTTGCTGCCATCCTGCAGCTGCCCCAGTCGCCAGAACTCCGTTTTTATCACCGCGCCGGTACCAGGATTATAATATTTAAAAGGACCGTTTTTAAGTGACGACCCTTCGTTTTTTACAATCACCTTGGTAAACTGGTCGGGATGCGCGGGGTCTTCAATGTCCACCGTATCATACAGCTTGTCGGGGTTGAAAGCCCGCCAGGTCTCTTCTTTGGCCAGGTCGCCGTTGAGGTTAAAATACTGGCTCAGGCCGTCCTTAAAACCCCAGCGGTAGTTCTCGATGCCAAATACATCACCCATCAGCGTATACTTTCGCCAGGTGCCTTCCTTGCGGTCGTTCTTAAACTCCCCCTCCTCCTCGTAACCCGGCTCGCCCCGCATCTGTTCGTAACGCAGGACCCATTTGCCCTGCTTCTTACCCTGCTGGTCTGTCCCGTTAAGGGTATCTCCCTTGGGCCCCAGCGTATAGTCTTTGAGCTGGCTGTAGCCATTAAGAGAAAGCAGGCACCCGATGATTAAAAACCAACGCATAGTATAGAGTTTACGGTAAAGTTACAAAACCCCGGCTACAGGGCGAACCCGGTCCCTGCCGGGAAATTCACTCATTTGTTAACTAAGCCTTAAAAAAGAGGCATTCAGGGTCGGTATACGCCTTTGCGGGCAGGTGTTAACAGGTGCTTAACCAGCGTTTTTTGATACTTGTGGTCATTAACCATGACTATGACCTTACAATGCCTGCTGCTGACAGACGCAGCCACCTCTACCCTGCTGACCGGGTTTATCGAAAGCTCCGGCACCCTCTCCCTGCAAGCTGCCACCGCCTCTATGGAAAAAGCCGGCGCCGCCATGGAAAAATCGATGCCCGATATCGTATTTGCCGGTATTGAGCATTATGGCCAGCTGCCCCATACGTTCGCGGGCAGGGAAAAACGCCCGGTATTCATTTGCCTGGCGCCGGCCGGCTATGCCGCCGGGCTGCCCACGGGGCCTGTGCTCACTACCGGTCCCGGCCGCCCCTGCTATGAGCAGTTTTTAAGCACGGTCAACAAGGCCATTATGCAGCTGCTTCGCACCCATCAAGCTCCCGGCCCCCGGCCATCTGCTCCCCATAAAGCCGAAAACTGGTTCTTTATTAAATCGGATTACCGGATGGTGAAAGTGAATTTCGACGACATCCTGTTTT
>Ga0307508_10003082_pt1 | contig 17138 bp, 18 predicted proteins | sample 9_EM_MG_FD_203089 | JGI IMG/M metagenome (GOLD analysis project Ga0307508, IMG submission 203089) | Populus trichocarpa ectomycorrhiza microbial communities from riparian zone in the Pacific Northwest, United States - 9_EM | ecosystem: Host-associated > Plants > Roots > Unclassified | place...
ACAACAGCAACCCTAATAGAATCTCACCTAGCTCCAAACATGCGGTCTGCAAAATTTTGTGTCTCTCCGATCTATGGTTGTTGAGTATCGTCGTTTTTTCTCATTTCTGATAGTGTCCGACTAATGTGTAGTAGCCGGGTAACCCCTACAGTACGTTATAGTTAATAGCGCCAATAGCGCCGACTAGCGTGCTTAAGGACTAGCGTAATATCAAATCGCGCTTGGCACAAGGACCGAATTTTCGCGCTCAACCCGTAGAATCTACTACCTATCTACAAATCTGACTAAAACTCATCTGCATGCCAACGGAAGTCATACTCAAATCCTCATCTTCATCCTAATCACCCTCAGTGTCGGTAATTTACGCAAAAGAAACGACATGACTGCGCGGAGGTATCCGTCCCATCCTCGCACTTACCCGATTTCCTACAGCTGGCGGTGGCCAGTGCGGCCGTTTATGCAGTGCAGTGTGTGACCGGTGAAAAGTTGATGATCTTCTCGCGCTGCTGTACCGGACCGGTGGTGTTTCCTGAAGTGTAATTTCATTGCGGTGAAGGGACGGAGAACCAGCCATCTAAATGCGGAATACGATAGTAGAATAAGGATAAATCTCTGTGAATAACCGCATTGAGATACCCTCGAACCAATTGCGCTGTACAACGCGCCCCAGTTTTCGCTCCTCAAACGCAACGTGTAGTTGTTTCTCGAGTTTCTCCCACCGTGGGTTGCTGTGCCATTTTGATATACTCGTATCTACCTCCTCACGCATCGGCTTCTGTGCCCACCATTCCCACCGTCCACCCTCCGTGTTCTACCCAGACAATACTCTGAGCTCAAACCCAACTGTTCTGCATCACTTGCCTCTTATAAGGAGAGGCCGCTGGCAGAGGAACCCAACGAGGAGCACTGCAATCGGGCGTTTGCGGGGCCGGCCTTGGCTGTTGTTGAACTTAACCAGTGAGCGCTTGCTGGGAGCTCGAGGCGTATTGGCAGTCGGCTGTATGGAAGCTTGCGAGAGGATTGTCGTGAGAAGTTGTACTGCGACCGTTGGTGATGGGAGCGCCACCAAACCGAGCTGAGATACCCCTGGGGCTGATCACCTGACGTTGCAAATGGGCTCGGCGCGCTAAGCCTAAGCGGCCTAGCGCGCGCCAAGAGTGTCCGGGCCTATAGTGCTGGGGTTTATATGGGGACCTTATAAGTGAGATAATACGGTAGCTCCGCATTGTGAAGGGATTTTTTGTCGTTTGCGTTGATTGTAACAGGGATGAAGGTCGTACGGCACTAGGAGGGCGGCGAGCGGGATGAGGGGTTTCTTACGGTCTCTGATGTCTTCCTTCTTCCTTAGACAGGTCAACACACACGAATCATCAACCCTGAGATCACCAGTTTCCGCATATCCTTTCATCATCGTGATTCCTCGCATCGTCAATAGAATCGTATACCTAACGCACGAGAGTGTGTTTTAGGTTTTCAGCATCAAAGGTTTCCGGTTCCTCTAGCAGAACTATGCTCTCTGTCCTGCCGGCATAAGCGAGGGCTGTCGTGAGCCTCTGCCCGATCGCTGTCCGTGCACCGACGATCTCCTTGGCCTTGTCTCCCTGTGGTAGGCTTAGGAGCCTCAGTGCGAATCGTCGCCGTCTCTTCTCCAGCTGCGCCACGGCTGGTCTGAGCCCGGACTCCATCGACCGTGCTCCCAGACTGGTCGTGGCAAGAGAGGTGGTGGGGGGATATCTACACATTGTCGACGGGTTCCAACGGTGCCGCGACCCGTCACTCGAGAACGGTGGACAGTGCTAGACAAAACCCGTGTCTTCTTCGAGTTCTGAGGTGGTTATGATGTGAGTGCTCTGGATGTGTGTGTGCGGCGTTCCAGGTTTTCTCCACGGTGATCATTTTCTTCGTCATTCGTATGTACTTCATACCAAAGTCCCTTCCAATCAAGCGGCACATCCCCCCAATATACATTCCTCGGAAACCGAGTAGGCTCAGCAGCTGAATGCAAGCGACGTGCGAGTTGCAAAATCTCCCCGCGGGTAAGCACAGTACCAACCGGTAGGGATATCGATTGTGTGTTCGTGTGAAAGGGTAAACCCCATGCATAAATCTGGGCGACATCCTGTGCAAGTCCACCAGAAGTACGCGGCCTGACAGACCAGCCCCGGGAGCAGCTCTGTGACAAACGGGATTAACCAAATGAAATTTCGGCTCCCAGAGATGTGGATCGTTGCGAAACTCCTCTTCAACCGGAGGCACGAGTTACAAGACACGACGCTCCAAAAAAAATAGTAAAATACTTGGAACTCACAACACCCCATGGGTTCCTCCTTCTGACGGTCCTGGAAAAAGCCGTAGATATTAGAGCATAACCATACGTTGGATATTTACTCGGTGTCACCCGCGCTCAAGCAAAAACAAGTCAACATTACGATGAAAATCACAGAAAGCAACAGGGAAGGAATGAACAGGAAGGAACCCCTCTCAGCACCCCACTCCGCGGTTCGACTAATATCAGCTCAAAGCTAAAGCTCCAATATCGCCATCGCCCTACTACATGACACCGCGACGTCAGCGTCATATCTCATAGCCCATCCAGTTCAAGCTGCGATCTATGAACCCACGGCCTCCGGGAAAGCCCAGCTCACATTATTGCGTATGGCCCATGGTACTTCCTTCCCACCCACCACCGCAACTCGTGCTCCTCTCTCGTGCAGGAGCTCGACAATGCGCGTATTCCCGTGCACTCTCGCATAACCAAGTGCCGAACATCCATCCTTGGTAACATGGTCGAGCTCACAGTTGGTTCTTGCAACCAGTATCGGCACGACTTCATCGTCATTTCCCCTGGTACCGATCGTCAATGCGGTTTCCTCACCCGGGTTCTTCGCATTCACATCGGCTCCCTTGTTCAAAAGGGACTCCACCACCTGCCGCCGATTTCGCGAAACAGACATGGCCAGTATGAGAGGTGTCCTCCCCTTGCTATCTCTCACGTTGAAATCTATCCCCGGAGGGTGCGCCCAATCAATTACATCATGAAGCCTGCAATTGGTTGCAAAAAACAGTGGATCTTCATCTCGGTATTTCTTATGAAGCCAAAGATGATCTCTGACAAGATTCCAAAGCTCCTCGGAGAGCGGCGTCGCATGTCTGCCAAAAGGAACGTTTTGGGCATGCCAATACCAATAGTTCCAAGGATACTCAAAGTGCGAACTTATCTCGCGGGCACTCTGTTTGGGGAATATGAGGGTAACTAGACGATGACAGCTTAGCTGTTGCCAGTAGTTCCAGAAGGATAAACATAGCACTAACCACAGGTGAGTGCCAGCGATGCGTGTGCGGTTGGGTTGTCAACAAGGCAAGATGTAACGTATGGGTTGTTTATCGAATCTTGGGATAACTTTTCCTTCGGTCGCAACAGGAATTCCTTCACGGTTCTGTGGGTGAAGCGAAGCGCATCGTCATCGTCGTCTTTGAAGACTGCTACCAGCGAGCCGCACGCTGTCAACATTTGGCGTGTAGTTGGCAAAATAACATCATCTAGATTAAACGACTTGTCGCCGTCGACCGCAGCACAGGCAGCTTGCATCCCTAAAACTGCTATTGGTTGAAACGCCATAGTGATCCAAAGAAAGATGCGTTTCCGCATTTCCAGCTCTTTTTCGTTTCCGTTCGATCCAAGACGGCGAAGCATGAGTTCGTACATGCCGCTTATCCCCTTTGGCATGGCTCGCAGACGGTCCGATACCTTTTCTGGCGAAGGTATCTCCAGCTCCTCTAAAACAAGAGCTACATTCGAGTTAGAATGTCGCAGGGAAGAAACCAGCCAGAAGCGTCCACGCCGAGGAATGAGATAGGACGCGAAGTTGAGCAGCGCCGGTCAAGCTATTAATGAAAACTAACACTTGAAAGCACGTACCAGCGTACCGAAACATCCCTTCGGAATTTTCGTTCACCGTGGCGATGATTCTATCTCGGTGAGGTAACAGGCTTTCGTTACCCTCCACCTTCTGAGTGATGAACAACGCGATATCTGCCGTGGCATTCATCTCGATTGTGGCCACGCCCGGTATAGTTCTGAAAAGATGGCCGACCACCGGGCGCCCGGTAAGGAAAAACCGCACATCTGATGGCTGATGGGCTTCCGGTAGCTGTAAAAAGTTGGAGACAAGAGAAGAATGGGTGCATTCGTCGAGTGCATCAAGTAATATGATGACTCTACCCGGATATCCTTGAAGCATTTGGGTGAAAATTTCCCGAAGACTTTCGAAATCCCTGGGGCGCTTCGTCTTGCTGAAGAGGACATTGGATTGGCATGACGAGCGCAAGATCTCCATCAATCGCCTCTTTTCACTGCCACTGCTGGCATCGATGAGCTGAGCGACAAGGCTTGCCATCATTTCTGACGCCGAAGTTGTTGCTGCATCATCGTCCCGGAAAAAATAGTATAGGACTACGTCGTTTATCTTTTGTAATTCCAGCACCATATTGGCGGCGAGGACTGACTTTCCGGCTCCTAAAGAGCGTCCAGCGGTTAGCAATCAAATGCTGGTTAATCTGGTGGTCTGGGTACATACCCGGTATTCCCTCTATCCAAAGATGTCCTTTCCCAGTAACCTGAGCCCAGCTCTTGTATTCCTTGTGCTCGGAGATCCAATTGCAAGTACCCGGTAGTCGCCGGGCCAAGTGTATCTTACGTGAGGTTTCCGGATGCGTGGCCTCAAGCCAAGTCAACGCTTGCAAGTGTTCTACGAGAGTATTAACACAACTAGAGTCTTTCATCGAGTACACTATATGCTTGCCTTCTGGGATTCTCATCTGCCTGAACTCTCCCGCGAGCTGCTTGAACTGCGCACTCCGAACATCTGCGATTTGTTGCCTGTCAAATATCGTACCACACGTGGAAATATTGTTGACTGGGCTGCACCTTGAACTCCTTCCATGGTAGCCATCAGTGCTAGAGTCTTCAGCTGTAATTCTTTCTTCTCGATCTCGTCCAGGTACGGAAGGATCTCGGAAGAGAACGGTTTTAATTGCCGCGTAAACCTCTCTAGCCAACAATAAGCTGGCCGTCAGAACCAAAGAACTCAGGCGGGGCTCACTCAATGGTGGGGGTGCAAAGTAGCGCTTTGCTTTTACGGAAAAGACCAAGACTGCAGCATAGAATTCTGGAAGTGCTGCCTCGAGTCGGTCCCGCAGATGTGCCGACGAGGAATGGAGAGAGTTTGCGTATATACCGGAGTAGAATTCACAATTCGCCATTGTGGTGATTATTGTGCCGAGGGCGTTCTCAAGGGCTTCGATACTCTCTTTGTGGTTGAGGTAGACCTATGAGCGATAGTCAGCGCGGTAACCCAATCGCCCGACCGCTGTATAGGCTCAAGCAGCTGAGCCATATGGCCAAGGCCTTTAGGTTGGCGGGGGTGCTGAGTTGGGTTTCCTCCCTCCGGGCTGAACAGGCGGAATCCAGTAACTCGGCAAGGGGATTGGAGGCCCGGACTTACTTGGAGGAGAAACCTCGCCGAGGCCCAGACCAGCGAGGTTATCTCCGGGCTATGGTTGACGGCAATGTCTACGGCTTTGGCATACTTGTCTATACCCTCCACGATTCTGTCGAACCGGTCTCGGAGGAAAACGAGTTCACCGGCGCTGTTTTTGTACGTCCATTTCTGTTTGTCTCTATCGTCCCGAGCCTCCTCTGCCTCTTTGAGAGCGTAAAGGATGCATTCGCGAGGTGACAGCTCGAATTGAGGGCCAAATCTTCGCCGCTCGTCGTCATTCAGCTTCTTCTTGGCAATGTTGTATGCCTTCTCCCAATGCCCACTGATGCATGTACGATGAGCAGGTCAGCGGCTGGCATCAAAGAGCCTGGTAGTTACTGACATGTCTTCTGTATCCGGAGCATCGTGAGGCTGGGTCGGCAAGGTGGGTGTTGGGGTGCAAGCGTCCTGACGCGACGCATCGCCACGCTCATTTTTGGACCGACTCGTGGAGAAGGAACGCTTCCGCTGCGATGAGCTACCGTGCACACGCAGGAAGCTCCTTTTACCATGCTGTCGTGGCGGGCGATCGTGCTGCGATGTGGACGTCGACACTCGATCTGACTCAAGCGACGCCGAGGGATCGCGCTTCCGAAGCCAGCCTAGGAATTTGACCATGCTGTAAGATATCGATCCGAACTCCGAACGTCCGATTGGTGCTTGGGACCAAATGGCGAATTTTTGGTTGCTTGCCTTGAGCGCCTCGAGTCGAACCGTAGCCTCCCCGCAAAGAATCGGCACCGCTGCTGGGCTGTGCTTGTATTTACATCTCATGCGGCTTGGCCCGTGCATGTGGTATGACATAGTCGCGCGCGAGGATAACTTGATCGATCCACACCAGAGGAGTGGAGAAGATGATTGGACACCTACGGAGGCCTAACGACCAACCCGTCAAGTTATTGAAATTTGCACGAAACCCTGCAACCCTGCAACCTCGAAAACTCAACAAACCTTGCAACCCTGCCAACCCCACAAATTGTAACTGGATGGAGGTATATTTGAGAGCCACAACCGTTGTACCTCCGATGCGCTCCACCGTATCAGACGCCAACCATCAAGCATCGAGCGACCCGATGAGCAAACTGACAAGCAACCTGTTGGTTGAGCCGTCCGGCAAACTGCCGACGAGAAATCCATCGGGCGAGGCGTCGGGCAAGCAGCCGATGCGCGGAAGGAACGAACGAGCTGATGAGCGATCCGTCAGGCGAGCCAACAGGTGATGCGTCGGGCCAGCGGTGGCGCAAGCCGCCGACGAGCGCGCCGACCAGTGTTCCAACAAGCAATCATCCGACGAGCCGGCGGGCAAGCCGCTGGCGAACAGAAGGAGCGAGAAAGACGGTGGGCAAGCCGCTGATGAGCGGAAGGAACGAGCAATCCGACGAGTGGAAGGAACAAGTAAGCCGACGGTCAATGCGCCGGACAAGCCGTCAAGCGATCCGACGAGCGAACTGACGAGCAATCCGTTGGGCAATCCGTTGGGCAATCCGTTGAGCAATCCGTTGGGCAATCCGTCGGGTTGGCTGCCTTCTAACGGAACGAACGACCGATCCGACGAGTGAGTCAACATGCAATCCGTCAGGCAAGCAGTCAGAAAAGCCGTGTGTACGATCCGAGGAGTGAGCTGAGTGGGAAGCTACCGACAAGTGGAGAGACGAGCGAATAGGAGAGTCGTACGGCAAGCAGCCAATGAGCGGAAAGCATGAGCGAAACAACGAGCAATCAGAATGGCAAGTCACTGATGAGCGGGATGAAAAAGTACGGTGGTCAATCATGCCCATCCAAATAGCGGTCACCCCAATCGACATATCTGAGAAAACGTTGCACATACCATGAATACCATCAACGAGTTACAAGTTTTCCATTGCCACTGATGTTGTGATGTGCGGGCCATAGAACTAATAGGGAAAGCGGACGCTGATTGATAGTGAGAGTGAGAGGGCGGGCGCAGAATCACTTGGTGTCGCCGGCAATAAATAAAGAAGACAGTCAATACAGTCGTGTCGCTGCTGCGGAATGATAAAGAAATTAACACGAAAATAGAGAAACTGTACGGCTGTTTTTAATCCCCTCCATTATTTTCCCCGGCGTGTACTGTTCCAGTGGGAAACGCGATTTGCAAATGCCGGAAGTAAATACACCTCTGGTGACTAAGTTCTACATAGTAATTTATTTTTCGCGTCTGCACATAGAACTGGATGCAGCTGCAGCATGCTCATTACATATCACTCGGTTTCAAAAAAAAATACCTTCAAGGCCTTAACTATACTGGAATAAGGTGACTTAGACATTGGAATCGGTCCCTACAATAGCGCTTTACCCATTCTGGGACATTCAGCTGAATTCTGACGTTTTTGATTTGTCGACATATGATATCCAAAATTCCGGCTACTTTTCGTGGTCCAAGTCAGTGCAGCACCCGCCGACGCCGAATATGTACTCGTCCAGGCACACATTCTCATGAGCTGGAGATATTTACATCGTCTGATTTGCTCCAACTATCCCAATCCATTGACGATTTCCCAGGTGAGTAGTACTGAATAGTCATTTGAGGCGATTCTTGTCATTCAAAGTTTTTTGCTAGTCAATTTAATCAATTGACTAGGTAGTCACTAAGAACTAATGACTCTTCATTTTCCTTTTTGTGCATGTTCACTTTTAAGTGTAGCCTTTTTTCAGGTCCAAAGACAGAACAGAAGCGAATGGCTTCGCTGTATATTGTTTCTTGTACCGGCATCGACACGACTTTATTTGCTCTTATTTACTCAGGCAGCGGCACTGTACCAAGAATTTACTTACTCACTACATTCCCTTATTCTTTTATGGTCAGTATCGCTGTAAATATTTAATTACTCTATATTTACTACGGTAACGACTGTATTTACTCGCTTCTTTATTTACTTCTGGTGATACCAAATCACTCTACACCTGCGCTCCCGATGGCTTGCCCGACGGGTTGCTTGTTGACTCACCCGATGGAATGCTTGTTGGCTCGCTCGTCGGATCGCTCGTCGGATCGCTCGTCAGATTGCTCTTTCCTTCCGCGAGCCAGCAGCCTGCCCGACTGCCCGCCCAACAGATTGCCCAACAGATTGCCCAACAGATTGCCCGAAGGATTGCTTGACAGCTCACTCGTAAGATCGCTGTACGGAATGTTGTCGGTTCGCTCGTTGGATCGTTTGACGGCTCGCCCGACGCATTGACCGTCGGCTTACTCGTTCCTTCCGTTCTTTGGCGTGCTTGTTCCTTCCGCTCGTCAGCCCCTCGCCGTACAGATTGCTTGTTGGCTCGCTCGCCGGATCACTCGTTACTTCCGCTCATCGGCAGCCCGTCCGACACCTTGCCTGACGGATCGCTTATTTGCTCGCTCGTTGCTTCCGCTCGTCGGCTTCTTGCTCAACGGCTCGCCCAACAGGTTGCTTGTCGATTCGCTCATCGGATCGCTCGATGCTCGATGGTTGGCGTCTGATACGGTGGAGCGCATCGCACGCGGCGAGGTACAACATGTTGAAAGAATATCGATTCGGTGGTTAAGCAATTCCAGCATTTATTGAACAAGTATGTAGAACTGAAGGAGAAGTACAGAAAGAACAGCAGATATCACACTCTTACGCTTCTCCGCTCTTGCATCAAATTATCTATGAACACACTAACTATATTAATTTGCGAGGAAAGGATATGACCAGTCTGTTTAAATTATTTGGAGCTGTGGAGCTCTACAATGTTATACAAACTTGTTTAAAAAAAAAATCATTTGTTTGAGTTACCTTTATTAAATACAGTAATACTATTATCATCAGGTGTTTGCCTGACATGGGATAATTGTGAATTGATTTATTGTTTGTCTGCTTTACTATTTATAATCGCGTCCTCAACAAAACTGTAAAGCACAAGCGCCAAATCTAAAGACCGTCTCGGCACCTCAACACAGAACGCCGCGAGAAGCATTTCCAACACAACGGTTGTGGCTCTCAAATACCTCAATCCAGTTACAATTTGTGGGGTGTTGGCGATGTTGCGAAATTTATTTGGCAGGGTTGCAACGTGTCGAGTTTTAGATTTTCGAGGTTGCAGGGTTGCAGGGTTTCGTGTTTTAGGTTATGCAAATTTTAATAACTTGACAGGTTGGTCGTTATGGGCCTACGTACTACGTAGGTAGGTGGCTGTCGTTGTAGCCATTCCGGCGAATCGCACGCAATTCTGTTTTTGTATCTCAAGACCTGCCCAAAAACGAGGTCTGTGTTTTCCTCAAGTGGGTGCCAGATGGGTGTAGCTGGTGTCCTTATCTTTAGTAGATCAACTCATAGGCTGCTGCTGTCCATTGTCACGATCCAGTCTGAGTTCGCGAGCCACTAGATAGCTGGAGAAGTGCCACATAGTGTATACTTTTAAGTAATTTTTTTGTTGTGGTAGACAATTGGATTAATAAGCCACGCCAACCTTTTTAGCTTAGCCCCTTCAGATTATCCCCAAGTAGCGAAACATTACCGGTAAACATAGATATAATCACTTCAGCAATAGAACTCGCAATAGCCGTTTACCATTCGGCATGTGGTGATCAATTAGTGATTGGAGCACCGGGGCGGCTCCATGTCTAGCCGCGTCAGGCAGGCGCAGTGCACCACGACCACCACACACTTTGCCACCCTTCTTCGGAACATCCCTCTCGTGCCACTTCTTCTTACCCAGGCCTCTCCGCAGAGCCCCGATAGGACCGGGCCCGCTTCTTTGCAGCCGGCATGCTAAGCCATGTCCCAGAGGCCCGAACCGCGTAGAACGAGCGGACCCACCTGCAAATGCTGCTGCCCGCAGGGCTTTGTGCTAGCCGTACGGAAGGGCCATAACAACAGTGGATGATATGTTGACGATATAGACCTGTGCGGATCGCGATGACCGAACCACAGAAATCCACCCAGCGCCGCGGGCCTCGCTATTCGAATTCACCGCGCTGTCCATGGACACGCAGTTCTCTGTCAGACACTCTGCAAGGTCTTCTTCGCCCTCGTCCGGACTGCAGGCCATGCCCGATTTACCGCTCTCGCGCTCCTCCCTCTCCTTGTCAGAGACCTTCCTCCCAGCGTCGGTGTCCACCAAGAACCGAATGATCGTTGGACGGAATGCGTGGATGCTGCCAAGAGGATCACAGTAGGAAGAGATGGGGACAGAGTCGTATTGTCGTTGCTCGTAAGAGAGAAGAAGCAACTGTCTGGACGATCGAATAAATTTGCTCCTGCCCCCCGCGCCTTACCTAATCGGAGACACACGAACACCCACGGCAGAGCACCGACAGCACCGGTACACAGATCCAGGGACGAGAAGTGGATTGCCTGCGACAGTTTCTCATCCGCGATGACGGGATGCTCTCTGTCCGGAACGATGCCATGTTGATCGCACCACCAGCACTCGTTGGTTCCGCGATTGTGGATCCAGTGGAGGTATTTTGCGGGTGCCGACGACCAGGGAATCCGGCTTGCTGCTTCTCCACTGCCTGCACTTGGCATTGTAGACCGAGTTGCAGACTCAGGGATATGTGCGATCGCGCCCCGGCCCCCTTCCACTTCTTGTCGGATGCGACGTGGGTGAGGTCAGGGACGCGGCAGGGGGTTGGCCGGTGACCGTCAGCCGCGTTACGCGCCGAGCACATAAAGACGCCCGTTGTGAGATCCCGGACTCCAGAGGACATTTCAAAGGAACCCAGGCGCCTGCCCCCTCCCCCAGCTCGGAACTGAACGAACAGCTATCTGCCCTCGATGTCACCGGAGCGAAGTCGCAAAGAATTGGTGGTAGCTAGATACCGCGGCGAACCGCGAAAGAGGTCGGACGTCGCTGGCGCTCCCGATCCAGCATCGCCCTGCACCGCCACCGGTACGCAGATGGCTGAGAGCAGAGCGCTCTTATCGCAGCCATTCCCCTACGGCGGATATACGGGACATGCCGAGGGGCCCTGGCGCAGCGGGCCGCCTCCCTTTCGGCTTACATAAGAACCGGGAAAAAACACCCCCTTCGACGAGCTCCCACTTGTCCTCCGCCGCAAGAGAGAGCCTGCTTCGGTCCTCCCCGTCGCAAGGGACCGCAGAAGCCATCCAATATGGGGGGGGATATCCTGTCGAGTAACTCCTAGTGAGCGCTAAGTGAGCGCGAAGGGTGCATGGTTGCGTGGCCAATCCTTTCGTTCAGTCAGTCTCGATGAGTGGGAGCGCTGGCTGGATGGAGGGATGAGATGAGGGTGAACTCTACCTATTATTCATATACGAGAACGTCAGCATCGACTATTCCGACACCCGCACCGCCACAGCATCGCTGCAGTTTCCATCCTCGAACGTCAACTCCCAGCCCCCCGAATCGTGCTCACCCGCAGATTGAAGTTAGCAGATAACAGCGTAAAGATCGAATCCTTATTTCTCCCTCTCCACTCGGATTCGCAATTAGGGAAATAATACAGCACCAATGCCGCCGCGGGCCCTCACGGAATCCTACACACTCGGGTTCCTGTCGCTGCTGGATTTCCTCTTCCTTTTTTGGTACCGTGCTTACCCACCGCCGTCCAGAGCAGCCGATCAGTACGCACAACGGCCACGACCAAGCGGAGAACGCTCTACCCACCCTACATACGCCGTTCCGACCAGCCGCCGGCACGCGTCTCGTGTGAGTCCTAACTACGCACATACATACGTACGCCACGCATCTGGGCTAGACATGTATGTATCAGGGCCAAGGAACCTACTCTACATACAATAACAAAAAAAGGGAGTATTATCTGAGCTGTAGTAATACGGGATGCATACGACATCTGGGCTCCAATTCCCGCCACACTTCGATACCGCTATGTAGCGGAGTCTAGGTAGTGAAGTACCGTATTTGATATGCTGCACAGCCATGCCTAAACACGCACTTTAACCGGTACTGACTTCACCCTGATGCCTTCTGGATGCCTTTTGCATACGGTATTTGCAAACGTTGTGAATACTGTCGATACTAGGTGTATACGCGGCAGACACTAGCACTTTTTTGTTTATTCATTACTCGCGTGCGACCTATCTAGATCATGGCGAGAATATGTACAGTCCGTTTCCTGTCCGCTGTCCGCGCAGTGGCGGCGCGTTGCAAGCACCCCTTTTTGCCCTCCGCCCAGGCCTGTCCCGAGAACGTGTGGTGCGCACCAAGGAGATTACAAAAGAAAGGGACAAAAGAGAAGAGCGAGCGTGTAGAACAAAGGAAAAAAGAAGGAAAGACCCCCGCCTACACCGTTCCTGCGGACGCCATGAAATCGGGTGTGGGCAGGAACAACGGCGGTTCCCCCCCAGCGCCCGGCTCCTCGGTCCCCGGTCCCTGCTCCTCCAGCCACTCCCGCACCTCCAGCTGCGACACCGCGCTCACAGCGTCATCCTCTGCCTCAGCCGGCACCCGCCTTCCCACATCCATAGAGGAGAGGAAGTCCAGTACTGCCCGGCTGCACCTCCCATCGGCCAGGAGGTCCCGCACCTTCTACCGGTCCTTCCACCTCCCCGTCTCCTTCTTCACCTCCGCCCACAGGATCTTCTGCTGCGGCTTCCACTCGGGGCACTCCTTGAAGAGGTGGTCCCAGGTCTGCGTTCGGTACCGGCACCACCAGCATTACGGGGTGGGCCAGCTCTTTGTCCAGTTGAGATACTGCCCGGTCAGGCAGTGCCCCGTCTTGAGCTGGTAGAACCGCGAGGCGAGCTTCTTGGAGCTCCCAGCTACCATGCCATCGGGCCGCTGGCTCTCAGGCAACTGGTACTTCTTCTTATTGGTTCGGCCCCCCACCCATTGGCATACCTCCACCCACTTCTTCTCCGAGATTCCCCGCTTGAGGTTGGTGAGCGATCGAGGGAGAGGCGCTGCCCGCACTTCTGTCCGGCCTGGGGGGCTTGGCCACTCCACCCCACGGGTGTTCGGCTCCCCTGCTGCAATCTTCGCCCACTCATCGGCCTTCTCATTGCCGGTGACTCCCTTGTGAGCTGGACACCATCGGATTTCGATGACGATGCCCAGCCTAGCCCTACTCAGCGTGGCGATGTGCTTCCGCGCCTGGAGGGCATACCGTTGCCCCGGGCCAGGTTCGTCCGACGCCATCCACCTGATGACTGCCTGTGCATCCGAGAAGATGGTGACCCGTTCGGGGGCCGCGTTCCTTTGCGCTGCCATCTCCAGCGCGTGGGCCAGGGCGGTGCACTCTGCGTTATAGGCCTCTTGGTTGCTGCCCATGTGCACTTTGGCACCCACCCAGGATAGGCACCTCTTCCATACCACCGAGTATCCGGTAGCCCCATCGTCCAGTTTTGACCCATCAGTGAACATGGTCAGCCCGGGTCAGGTTTTCTCTGCCTCCGCTTTCACCTCGGCTTCCTCCTCTCGCAGCAGCTCCGCGTCGAGGGTTTCTGGCTCCTCGAGCAGCACTGTCCTCTCTGTCTGTCCGCCGTGTGCGAGGGCATTCTTGAGCCGCCGTCCGATTTCAGTGTGGGCTCCTACCACCTCCTGCGTCTGGTCCCCTTCCGGTAGGCTCAGTAGCCGTAGCCCAAACAGCCGCTGTCTGTTCTCCAGCTGCGCTGTTGCCGCTCTGAGGCTTGACTCCATAGAGAGCACTCCCAGATTGGTTGTCCGGAAGCAGTCTGTTGTCATCCGTGCCTCCTGGTTGACCAACCACTGAAGTTCGTTCGCCCAGCCTATGGTACTTTGGACGAGGTCTCCCTTCCACCATAGCTCTGCTCCGAACATGGCGACTGACTGGACGCAAGCAGTCATGACTTTCCTGCAGTTGGCTGGCGAGAGCCTCATCTGTCCAGTGAGCCTGCGTAGCCACATCATCGCCTTTCTGCCGCTCTTCATCCGGACAGTGTGATGCTCCTTGAGGGTGAGCTGGGAGTCCAGCCAAACCCCGAGCCATCTCGTTGCTTTCTTATTGAACTGGATATTGCGGCCATCTACTGCCACCCTTGCCTTGGACGCTGACCTTCCCTTGTGGAACAGCGCAGCTTCGGTCTTCCTATGGTCGAAGGTGACACCGCTTCTGGCTGCCCACTCAATCGCCACTGTCGCTGCTTCCGAGAGCTTGGATGCCACTTCTCCGTCGTCGTTCCCCTCCGCCCACCAGCTGATGTCGTCCACGAAGGACAGCCCTCGGATTCCTGGGACCGCTGTCTCCACCTCGTCGAAGATTCCCGACAGGTATGTGACGAAGAGGATCGGGGCCACTGGCGAGCCCTGCGGGATTCCCGCCACCTGGCTCGGCTCTCCTGTCCTTCCGTCAAGGACGAGCTGCACCTGCCGCTCCGGCATGAAGCTGTGGGTCCACCTGATGAGGTCCGGCTGAATCCCCAGGGTCTCCATTCGTCTGCCTAGATGCGCCTTGCTGACATTATTGTGCAGACTTGACATCCATGAGCAGCGTCCCTGCCACCCACTTTTCCCTCCATGACTGCTGTCTCCGGTTCATGAGGAGCGCCACCGCATCAACGCAACTTCGGCGCTTGCGGCAGCCGAATTGCCCGTCGTGGAGCCCGCGCTTCAGTTCCAGGTGGTCGGCGATCAGGTGGGCCGCCGCGCGCTCGACCAGCTTGGCGATGACGTCAAGTAGCGAGATCACCCGATATGCCCTAACCTTGGAGTAGTCCGGCTTTCCTGGCTTTGGAATGACTATCCCCTTCGCTGTCTTCCAGAGTTTGGGGTAGTGCCCCAGCCGAATACAGGCCCGTACCGGTTGGGTGAACCTTTCTTGGTCCCACTGCCAGAAGACTTTGACGATGCCTGCCGAGATGCGGTCACTGCCTGGCGCTGAGGTGTTGGAGGCTTTGCCGAGTAGCGAGCCCACCAGACTTGAGTCCACCTTTTCAAAGGCCCGCCCTCCTCCTGCTGGGCTGTAATTGTTGTTGGGCGCCGGCGGGAAGTGCGCTGCCAGGATGGCCTGCTCGCGGTCCCGGTGGCCCTCGGCTATTGTGCCATCCTCCAGGGTGAGTGCCTGCCCGACTTTGTCAATTCTGGGTTTGGTATACCCTGTGGCGGACCAGACATCTGTACCCTCCGCCCCCTGAAGGAATTGGTTCCAGCACTCCTTCTTTGCCTTCCTTATGGCCCGCCGAAGCTCCTCCTTGCCTCCTGGATTCAGCTCATCCCGGCCGGCCTTCGGTTGCGTCTTGCCTTCCCCAACTCCTTCCTCAGATCGTGCAGCTCAGGATTCCACCACATCTTAGACCGGCTGCACCACCGTTTCTTGCGCGCATGCTAGTCCAGGGCGCCCACCATTGCTTCCCGGAGCGCTGAGGCCACTCCCTCCACCTCCTCCACTGTGCTGGTGTCCGACAGCATCGGGGAGAACCAGGTGCCTCTGCGGTAACATTCCTGAGCCTGGGCCCGTTTTGCTGCTGCTGCGTTGGCCTCCTCCTCCTCCTTCCCCCTTGGGTCCCACCCGCCGATGTCCCATCCAGTGGTCACTGAGCTGGTTGCGTCCGCTGGGCTCGCTGCCCCTAGAACTTCCCACTGCAAGAGCTCATGGTCCGAGCCAGCAGCCAGGCCTAGGCTCCAGTTGAGCTCAACTTCTGGCAAGGAGAGGGTCAGGTCGATGATGGAGTGGATCTCCGCTCCTGCTCCCATCCTTGTCTCCTCCTCCGAATTCCAAACCACCAGGCCGCTGTCCTGGATGAGCTGCTCCCAGAAGACATTGTTCCTGGGCCTGGTGGTTCTGGGGTTCCACAACTTGCTGTGGGCGTTCATATCCCCCGCTACAACCACTCGTCTATGCCGAGCTATCTCCCCCCACGCCGCGCGCTGGGCTGGCCGGTCCTTTTCGCTGCCGGCGTGTCGGTCATAGACGTTGGCAATGATGGCCGCTCCGCCCCCAGGTGGGCTAACCTCCACCACCTGAACATGGTTCGCTGTCCTGGCAGCTAGGTTCTTCAATTCCGTCACCTGGCACTTGGAGGCCCGGTTCACCGCTATCCAGCACTTCGCCGGCGCTGACTCCTCACCCCTGATGAAGTTGAAGCTAGGGTGGGAGCGCGTGCTGTCCTTCTCTTTCACCCCCTTCGGCTCCTGGATGAGAACCAGGTCCGCTCCCCTTCTGACTGCTGTTTCCAGCACGGCAGACACGCAGACACTAGTATTAGGATTCGTATGGGTAAAGATACAACATTAGATACAGCATCCGATGTCGTATGTGAGCCGAGTGGGTACCGCAACACGACTGTAAAAAATCCTCTTCTTCCTTTTCTTTTTTATTCCCCTGTTTCCTTCTTTATTTTAATTTCATATTTTTTAATTCATTATTCACTATCCACGTTCTCTATCCTTTAATTGGGCAATGAAAAAAGATGAGATATTTCAGTGATGCGTTTATCGCATCTTTTTCCCCGTCTCTCACAGGTGATTCCATACCAGCGCTATGATACCACTACCTAGTTTATCAGGTTTTGAAGCCCCGTCACACCACCCACCTTAAGCTCGGGGAAGCCCGCGAACTGCTGGCCAATGGTCACGACGGCTGATGGCACTGGCTGGTGCGAGCGGTTGGCGAACATCCGTCGGTGTCACTTTCTGGGGAGGCAAAAGAGGTGGGGGGGGGGGGGGGGGGGGGGGATTTCGATTTTA
>Ga0307508_10003083_pt1 | contig 17134 bp, 23 predicted proteins | sample 9_EM_MG_FD_203089 | JGI IMG/M metagenome (GOLD analysis project Ga0307508, IMG submission 203089) | Populus trichocarpa ectomycorrhiza microbial communities from riparian zone in the Pacific Northwest, United States - 9_EM | ecosystem: Host-associated > Plants > Roots > Unclassified | place...
TGAAAGTGGGGTGTTATAAATATGCAAGTTAGTAACAAATGTAAAACCAGTCCTAGTGCACACCCAGTGAGCATGACTAAGGAAATAACAGCAAATGAGTAACGGGGCAAGAACTATCACAATCAAAAGGAGCGTCTAAATGTTAAAATAACGCCCATGGGCTACTCTTGATCAAAAACGCGCAGCATTCGGGGGAGATAAATTCGTGGAGGCCGGGAAATTGACGATATTGATAATTGGCCCAGCAACTATGTTAGCATCGTCGAGAACACCATCTGGAGCAGTGGTCTGTTATGGGTTAACAAGGCCAAGACATGAATGGATTGCGCATCAGGATAAAACGGTTGGGAAAAACTCACAATGACAGTGTAATATGTGCCCAACAGATTGTCGGGAACCGTTGCCGTCTGTGTATATGACAGCGGGACAGTCTTGACATCGATTCCGTAGAGGTACGCTGCGTAGAAGGGGCCAGGGGAAGTGGAATTGAACGAGTACGTGACGTTCGTCCCTGACGGCGCATTGGGGACTGTGGCGACAAGCGGGGAATGCGCAGTGAATGGTAGCACGGGGTTTGAGCTGGGGCAGCTCGCAACAAAGGGGCTGGCTATCGACCAGACGTCACTGGATGAAACTTGATTAGCCTTCGCGTAAATGGCTAGGAAAACGGCCCAAGCCTTACTTGAAAGTGAGAGGCGTATCAAATGCACTGGAGATTGGTTGTGCGTGGTTGGCAGCCGAATGTACTGAAGGAAAATGATATGGAATGTTGTGTTAATTGCTGTAAGCAAACCGAGAGCCACATCGCAACGTACTCCATGCTTGGGCGCGGCCTTCAAAAGAGAGCATAGCTGCCGCCATGTTAACGTGGGATTTGTCTTTAAGTTGAGAAACGATATTAACATATGCGCTGACACCAACACTCTCAAAAACGGCGGCACTCTCTGTGAACGAGACCGGATCCTTAAGAGGGAACCTGGAACGAAGTGGTAGTGTTAATTTATACGGCGATGGCACAAACATACGTGTAGTTGCATGGTGCTAGGGCGTCATCTCCTAGGATTTCTGCGAGGTATTCACGCTGCTCGTATTCTCGATTTGCAATCTGAAGAAAGCGTTCGCGGATGTATGGCGCGAAGCCCGCGTTTTCAAAGGCGGTATCACTAAACATGGCGAAAGCCCCGGTGTAGAATGCGTGCTCCATATTTTCAATGAACATTGCGAACTGATCAAATGAAGGGTGAATCCGCACGTTACGATGAACGATAAAGACGATAGAGCGAACCTGGAGGACCTGCTTGTCGGATATGTGGGTAGCTCGCTCGGTAAGAGCGCCAGGCCGTGCAGGAGCAGCCAAAACAAGAGCAGCCGAGAACAGAACAGCGAAAACAGCGAACATCATGCCCTCCCTTTGTTGAAGTCTCCAGGTTTGGTGAGGGATGAGCTGAGATGGTTGTTACAGGGGAAGGCGCAACGTGGGTGTACTTTACGGGGTTCCAGATGCAAAGTTGAACATGGCCCCAAAGTATTAAACTCGTCAAAAAGCTTCCAAAAAGATTTATGGCGATAAATGTAATTCCGTAGAACACGATCGTTCACCCCGATAGCCCGAAATACCCGAAAAAATCAATTGACAGGTAAGCGGTAGTAGTGTCGAAAAAAAAAAAAAAAAAAAAAAAAGGCCTCACGAACTGAGAGTTCGCCTCGGGCATCGACTTTTTTGATCCTCACGCCTCACTGGAACAAACGTGGGGCGAGCTGGTGTGGCAAACCGGAATTGAGCACCACTACTTGGGATGTGCTAAGATTATTTCGAACCTTCCCATGAGTGGGCTGGTAGCTAGAGTGATTCCGATTGATATTGGTGTCACACAAGGTGTCACAAAAGCAACGTTGGTTTTCCCATTCAAAAGTCCGCGAGTTGGTCCGTGCAACCCATGTTTTTCCCTGGAACATGAAGAGATTAAGTTCATTTACCTTTGGCCCCTTGGCCCTACTCGACCTTCTTGTCTGTCCCCAAAAAATTGCCTCACTTTCAATTCTGCCTACGCCGACAACCAGCCCAACAATCCAGCAACCTTTAGCTGATGGAAACAGTTGTTGGCTGCGAGCCGGTCTTGGGCGGCTCACTAATGTAGGTCGGCAATGGACGGTAGGCGGTGGCGGTACCCCGAGGAATCACTGGTCCGTCCACGATGAAGCCTCCTTCACTGACTTGTAAGCCTTCGCTCCTACCGTGCCTTCGGGTGAGGGGCGATGGCCCACGGCCTCCGTGCTAGCTCACAATTTCACTTTGTTTGATTACAAAGTTAAATTAAACCCTCTGGACCTGCGAGCTGCGATCTTGGCGTTGACGTCCGTGTGTCAACAAGGTCAGCTGAAAGAGACAGACTTTCTCGATCTTCGTCTCTACTCCAAACATTACACTCACCCACAGGAGCTCGTCATCAAATTTGTCGGGAGGCTCCTGCCAAACAAGAAAACATTGCAACAAGACCAGATATTTACACTTCAAATACGAAAGTTCATAACATGAATGTATGTGCTGTGTGTGCTGGTTTATGGGTGATGAAGCGAATTGTAATGTTAGGATATGAATGACCCACTTGGAATTCACCGAGAAAAAAAATGGTGTTATCACAAGTTGTTCAGTCAGATGCAGACGCCGGGAAATCGATAACAGAAATCAAGGGACCAGCAACAGTGTTTGCATCCGTAACGTGGACGTCCGAAGACATTGTCTGTACAAAAATAGTTGTCCGTTCGTCAGAGATGTTTGAATGGCGCATAGACATTCCAACCCACAATGACCGTGTAATAAGTGCCTAGCAAGCCTTCGGGAATGGTGGCCTTCTTACTTTTGAGCTTGACAAGTTTCACTGTGAGGCCCGAGTAATATGCAGCGTAATAGGTTCTTCCCGGTGCACCATTGAATGAGTAGGTGACTTCAGTACCCGGAGGAGCGTTAGCGGGAAAGGCTGCGAGTGGTGGGAATGCCTTGAGTGGAAGCGGAGGGTTTGAAATGGGGCAACGCTTGACGAAGGAAGCCATGATGGAGTAAACTTGGCTGTGGCGAGAGAGTTTGGTTAGCACTTCCAGGTAAGAGCTCGTGAAGCGTCGTACTTGAACCCAAGCGGCGTATCCTCGGGTCCGGACCATGGCTGGACACCGTTAACAGCCGAGTTCACTGAATGAAAGAAGTGCAGTTTGGTACGGTTAACGCGCAATCGCAGTTTAAGAGATACCATATGATATGAACGTACTCCATGCCTGATGACGCGCCTCGGTTGTAAGGATAGAACCAGCGATGCTGAGGTATGTCTTGTCGGAAACGTAGGGACTGGCACCGAGGTATGCGCTGGCACCAACGCCTTCCAGAATTGCTGCGAGTGCGGCGAAAGACGCTGGGTCATGATACGGAAAGCTAAGGTAATTCACCTCAGTTTTCGTGCAGCGACATCATCACAGCTTGTGAACATACTTATATGTGCACGGCTTGACGGCTGTGGGGCCAATAGCACCAGCGAGTAGGGAGGCATGCTGTGCTTCGTGGGACGCGACTTGGGCAAGGCGGCCACGAACCCACGAAGGCAAACCGGCTCTAGCGAAATCCCTTTCATCGTACTTGGCCAGTGCCTGTTCATAGAATGCTTGTTCGAGGTTTTCAAGTGCCAACGCATACTACAAGGGTGGTCATGAGGGCGAGGAAAGTACAGCGACGATGGTAAAACCCTCGCCTGAAGAATGTCCGTGTCTGAAATATCCAGAACGCTGCGAGTAGGGACAGCAGTGGTGAGAGCAGCCGAAACGAGAGCGACAAGAGTGAACTTCATCGGGCAAAGGGGAATTTGTTTGCAAGTGAGGGGGATGGGGGCGGAGAAACGAGGAACAGGTGAGTCACTGAACTACTTATATTCCTCCATTTGTTTTAGCGCGGTGACGTGTGTTTTAGGTGATCTAGTATCTCGATGTGACAATCCCCTCGACACTGCGATGTATCTTGACCATTGACCGAATCATTGCGCTAGTAATGGTAGGACGACGCCATAACGTGCCAGTGACTGCCTGGAAGCGCCGTATACGCGTCATCGGTAGAAGGCCTATAGTGTTGCTATTGAAATTCTTGGCGCGACCTCGATCGCGTTTATTTAGACTTTGGAAAGTCACGTGACCATCGTCGTTGAATTTACTGAATTAACCGCCACCACATGACGCAATACTTGACTGCGATGTCAACTCCAATCGACAAGCCGCTCAATCGGACGAAGGGAAGTCAACAACCAGCCACCGTATTTGCATCCAACACCTCGGTATCTGGCGAAGTCGTCTTCAAAAATGTTTCTAATTGTCAGCAAAGCAGTTGTGTGATTGGCACAGCGACGATGAAAACGTACAATGACCGTGTAACACGTGCCCAATATGCCATCGGGAACGATACCCTTCTTATTCAAAAGTTTGACTATCTTCACCGTCAGTCCCCAGAAATAGGCGGCGTAATACGAAATACGATGTGCTCGGGGTGCCGTTGAATCTGACTACTGTAACCAGCGGCCCAACAACCACAACCCCCCCCGCAATACCAACAAGATACCATCGTGAGCTAGGGCTCTGGGACTCTCAATTCACACTGACCCGCAAGGTTGGCAATGGCAAGCATCATCCGCTCAGCGAAATCAGTGGGTGACTGGTCAACAAACGAGCTACTAGCGTACAACATAGTGGTTCGGCGCCAGGACGCCACGCACTTCTTCGGTCGAGAGCCCGGTTCCATCGATCACCTTGATCCCAACTTACTTTCCTTCGACCATCCTTCCACTGCCACCCATCTCTCCAAAGAGACATATCGTTTTCTTGCCTACCTCGATCTAGCGTCGCGCTCAAATTCTGGACAAGAAAGTGCTATCGATGACTTCGCAAAAAGTACCCCCGAAGTCACCGGTTTCGATGAACTCGGCACAGTCCTTCGCACGCGCTACGACATCCCTTTTACCATCTGCGGAGATGCCCATGGAGCGGGACGGACGGACGTATGTGTCGTTCACCTCAACTCCATGATCCTTTTAGTCGTACGGGAGGATAAGACGACCAGCAATGGGAGTGATCCCGAGCCTCAGGTCGTTGCGGAAGCCATTGCCACCTTTCAGCATAACAACCGAAAGCGCGCGGAGAGCAATCATCCTGTTCTTGACAAGATGACCATCCCATATATTGCTATGATTGGAACGAAGCCAACGTTTTACAAGGTCCCAGTTACACACAGCTCAGCGAAAATGTTATCAGTGGTCAATATCCATTGGAACAGACGGTTGTAACTCGTTACTCTCCGCCCGCCCGGCGTAGAGCATCCGAGGGCATGGAGGGGAATTCCAGATTATCGCCGCAACGCTCTGCAGTATTATGATGCGTTTCGTGATCTAGCGGAAACTTGCTGGGCTGAATTCATTGACGGCTACGGTAATGTATGTTTCTTGTTATGGAGGAATTGAACTGACCGTTTGATATTTCGTTTAAGATGAGTCTTAAAGTCCGATGCAGGCAAGAAGATGGTAAGACCACCGAAAGGATCAATCGGCTCTTATTGAGTGGATGTTATAGGGTGTGTTATAATTGATCAGCTTGGATAGTGTTACCAGCACTGTTGCTGCACTTGTACATCTTCTTCTTCTTCGCGCTAACGGCCACTTATGTGATCAATGGCTTTTTCCTCTTGTAATGCAAGATGCTGAATTGCTTGTAGCAGTACAGGCGATTACGCATTTAAGGAAACGTTAAAAATTGGTTGAGACAGTTAAGCTCAGCGTAGGTGCGCTAGTGGGTCAGTAATTGTTGAGACGCTCGCTCACTGACATGATGTTTCAAGGTTTGGTAGAGGCTGATCGCAGAAATGGGACTGGAATCCCTTTATGCATGCTTCGCTACTATACACTTGACATAGGGCCAACTAAACCCCGCATATTGAAAGCAGCATCCTAACCAGAATAATAATAATGTGCGGCCAAACACACCAATCTCCCACGATCACAGAAAATCTGAATATCTGGCTTAGGACGTTACACCAGTCAGGAGCATCTCGCTCTAAGAAGCTGATTATCTGCCCATACACGCGGCACTCTGATCGGGCAAAATTGGCAGGGTTTATACCGTTTCTGGGACTACAGTACAACGCGTTAACGTGCGACGTCAAGTCAGTACATTGTTTCTATTCTCCGCGTGCACCTTCTCTCTAGGATATAGAGATAGCTTTCTATTCCTGGATCCGGCAGGCACGATCGATCGGAAGCCGAGCACCATTGACGAAGACAACCGCAGATAGCATGATGCATCATGTAGACATGTGGTGATATGACATGGAAGAGGATTTGAAATGTACTGTGTCGAAAACCTGTCAACGTAAGCATCGTTCAATGGAGCGACCTAAACGTTCATTTACACGAAAGTTCCGCCAATCCCAGGACGGAACGGGTTGTAATGCTTCCTCAATGATACACTGGCGCACCCATGGTGTGTCGACACACTTCTTGGCTCCAGCTGACTGCACCGGTGCCAAGAATAACTTGTTCTTTCCCTCAATGACGACAAAATCATACGAGTCGATAGGTTCTTTTGCTTGGGTCCGCAGTAGTGACGAGCTCGGCAGACTCAGCACCTGCTGCACAGATCACTCGCCTAGCATACTAACGCATCTTCCAGTCCTGTGAACCACGGCTACATCAGGGGGGAACACAGGATATGAATACTGCATACAGTACTCGTTGCGAACCTGTTTCAACGGGAACAAAAGTAGGAAGCCTAGGTATATGGAGTCGGAGGCCTTCGTTCCAGCTGACCCCATGTCCCTCAGGCACGGGTGTGGGGTTGTTGTAGGGGATTTTGGGTGACCCGGCGCGTGCTGGGGTGGTTGAAGCTTTGGGCATGGCACGCGCCAGGCACGGTGTGGGGGGTCGTGCAAGTCCTCTTGGGGCTTTTACGGGGGATCTTAGGTGGCCCAACGCAATGGTAGTGATATACGCACCCTTACGTTGTGAACACTCGCGAGGTTTTCGTCAGGCTTTTTGAGAGCATCCGTAGCCCTTACATCATCTCCGATCTGGACGAACTGGATGCCGACTTGGGACAGGGATAGGGCGAGCGTCCAGCCGCATTGCCGCGGCCACGATCACGGACTCCGGGTCGTCAGCCGGATGGGAAATCATACTCAGTTACAAGAACACGCAATCGAGGAAGACAGTCAAGCAGGATAATTCTAGCTTCTCCCCTGTAGGGAGTGATTTCGTCGGGATCGAGAGAATCAAACAGCGATGGAGCGGACCGCAGGGGGATTGAGGAAACGGGCCTCGACGCCGTCGACACCGTATTCGAAAGCCGCTGCCAAGTCTGCCAGTGTAGCGCGTGTGTCCTTCCAACCATCTGACTAGTACTGTACTTCAGCATTCATTTCACGTGGAGCTGACGTAATCCATTTCTTGCCAAAAAAAAAAAAAACAATACTGAGCGCTTCTTAAAGACAAAAACGCTCGACAATTTGTCGACCAAGTGAGTTCTTGGACAGTATCGAGGATGTTGGGGTTGCCAGCCTCAGCGTTCGCTCGAGTGCGTATCGTGGCTGCAAGCTGCCTCGTTCATCAAACCCGAGGTCAACACAGATCAATAACAGCCATGGCGGCGTCGTCATTCATCAAAGACCCCGCCTCTCACAGCAATTATGACGAAATTTCTACAACTCACGTGTGTCGCGCAGCAGTGCGAACTCTGCGTCGAGTTGCTGATGACATTTCCAGGTCCACTTTGACTGGACTATTGACTGGAAGCATCGCCGATTGGTCGGTTCTGCGGTCCACACGCTCCTAGCACACAAACCCAACGTCAAAGAAGTCATGTTGCGTTGTTTACCGCCTTCCGCACCTTCGCCATCTCATGTCTTCCTTCGCCCAGCTTCGATTCGAACGACCTCACGATCGATCGAGTGACGATTGGCGGCGAACACGTTAATGTCAGTCGAGTTTGGTGTTCTCTATCAACATTCATACTTGCATTCTTATTACTTGTAGCGCCTGCCGTTGTAGCACAATCTTGGACCTGTCCATCATGTGCTCGGAGCCCCATTGAAGGTCCAGCTATCCCCTCTCAATAGCGGGGACAAAACCGAGGTTACCATCGAGTATTCGACTACTAAGGAAAGCACGGCACTCGGATGGCTCGAGAAAGAGTATGTTCCCGCACATCTTCCTGTTTTGAGTCGTCATCTTCGCTAATGCATGTCAGGCAAACGGCTGGCAAGAAGTTTGAGTATTTATTTTCTCAGTGCCAGCCTATCTACGCGCGTACATTAGCTCCCCTCCAAGGTGTCCCTCAGTCGTTCTGCCCTTTGTCGACCGCACCCTAACACACTCTCCGGTTAGACTCACCCTCCGTGAAACTGGTATGCGGTCTGGCACTGCAGATCGGTGTTGATACTGAGAATAGCCTAGACGTACAGTGCCAACGTCAAATCCGTTCTTCCTTTGTTGATGTCGGCTATTCGTATCTCTCCGCCCCCCGAGCTCGTTCATGGCGGCAAGCAAGTAGGCGTGGATGAAGTTGAATATGTTTACAAGCAGGTTGTAACGCTCCAGGAGACAATGCCCTATCTTGCTGATATTCATTTTTCCTTTGCAGCCTGTTTCAATCCCATCTTACCTGATCGCAATTGCGTCGGGTAATGTTATTTACAAGCCATTCCCTGCATTCTCCGCGGCGGGTTCCACAAAACCTTGGCGTACTGGCGTCTGGACAGAACCCGAACTTATGGATGCTGCATACTGGGAGTTCTCCCAGGATACGGCGAGATATGTGCATGAGGCTGAAAAGTTGATCACACCTTATGAATTCGGCGTATACGACTTGCTTGTGCTGCCGCCTAGTTTTCCCTATGGTGGCATGTGAGTGATTTGGATGTCGCCGTTATCACATACTTACAATCGGTTTCACCAGGGAGAATGCATGCCTCACATTTGTTACTCCTAGTCAGTTTTTTCCTGACCAGCGATTGCCTGTGCATTTGCTAATCGCAATTCCCATCGAATAAGCGCTCCTTGCGGGGGATCGATCTCTCGTTGACGTCGTAGGCCATGAAATCTCCCATAGTTGGTTCGGAAACAATATTACGTGTGTTTTAGACGCAGCGTACATGTTTGTGGTTCTAATTCCTATAGAATATACCCTACAGGACCGCCGACTCTGGCCATGTGAGTAAGCTTGGACCATGAACACCCGCCCAAACTCGGCTGAGTAGCTCTCATTCTCCAGTTTTGGCTGAATGAAGGTATTGTCAAATTCATTTCTCTATATGGCATCTATCCACTATATACCTCGCCGAGCAGGTTGGACGACCTGGTTGGAGCGTGTATTGCAAGGGGTATTGCATGGCCCTGCTGAGCGTGAATTCAGCTATATCATCGGTCGCAAAGCACTTAGCGAGGCCCTCAACCAGTATGAAAACCAGCCCCAGTACCAACGTCTCGTCATCGATTATCAATTTGGCGAGGATCCAGATGATGCGTAGTGCGTACTTGAAAGCTACGTTGGAGTATGACATGTCGTGCTGACCGGCGAGCTATTGTTGTAGCTCGTCTATCCCGTATGAGAAAGGCTCGAACTTCCTGCTCTATCTTGGCATGCTATTCCTCTCGAATTTGCCAATTCTGACAACTGATCTTTTTCACCTTTTCCAGAAAGACTCCTTGGAGGGTTGGACGTCTTTATCCCTTATGCAAGAGATTACGTGAACACCTTGTGAATTGCGTTTGCATTTGTGATTTTCCGACACTGACATCCTGCTCTCCAGTCGTGGCAAATCTATTCGCACACCTGAGTGGAAGGTGCACTTGTACGATTATTTCAGCAAACACGGCGGCGAGGAGAAAATCAAAATATTGGACAGCGTTGACTGGAATGTATGTTTCCTTGCATTCCGTGATTTGATGCGAGTCGATTATATGTGTTCACGATTATTACTAGGCATGGCTCTACGGTGCAGGAGTCAAGCTACCTGTGGATATTGAATATGACCGAACTCTAGCCAGGGATGCGTATCGTTTGGCCGAACGGTGGAACCAGTCACGCAATGAAAGCGACCCCAGACCTTTGTTTACTGAATCAGACCTGAGCGAGTTTACCTCGAACCAGAAAGGTGCGTTTCCTCCCCGGGCCTTGATAAAAAATCGCCGACATGGCTTCGTTTGTCAGTTGTTTTCCTCGAAAATTTATCCGACATTGGTGGCACCTCGCTCCCTCCTGCGCACATTGCCCTCCTTGACGAACTCTATTCTCTATCCACGGTCCCTAACGCGGAGATCCGGTTGCGTTTCTATAACCTCGTGCTAGTGTCCTCGTCAGCCTCTAAGTATCTCAAGAGCGCAGCAGATTGGGTCGTTGATCCCAACCTCATCAAGGGCCGAATGAAGTTCTGCCGGCCTACATTCCGCAAGATAGCTGAAGTTGATGAAGAATTTGCGCGCATAACGTTCCGAAGCAACGCCCAATTCTTCCACCCGATTGCGAGGAGATTGATTGAGAAAGTACGCCGCTCGTTTTGCACGGTTTGACTCCATCTCTTGTTACTCACGTGCGGTCCAATTTCAACGGTAGGATCTAGGTTTATAGATTGTCTAGTCTGCTTAGAAAGGGATTTGCACACCCAAACATTCAAAAGGGCACTTCAAGGTATTTTCAATAACTGGCGGTGGATTGTCGTGAAAGTGTCAATTCCCATGCAGCCGTGACCAATCAGACAGTTGAAGTAAATCGATTAAGCACCCTTGATTTCGTATTAGCTGTGTCGGTGGCATATACATTCTGATTCTGAGTTCAATCTGATTGCTTGAGTATGATTAGTGCTTTGTAAATTTGTTGTAAAACTGGCCACCCTCTGAAATAAGCAAAGTGCCGTTGAATAAAATCATCATGAAGCTTGTCAGGGTCCAACCTACTCTTCAAAACACTTTCAGCCCTCTTGGCCATGTCCGGATTGATGCTCGTCAAGATTTTCATGCCAGCTTCCGGAATAATAGTTGACTGATCTGATCCCGCCGTTGAAGACGTTTGTGAAGATGTGCTCTGAGGATGCGGTGTATACAAGGATGTCGGCGGGGGGCTAGCGAGTACATTCCAAGATGTCATGTCATTAAGCCTCTGTTACCGACGCTACCGCATGAACCATTCTCTTACCTGATTGGGGGAGTGATGCTTCCTACGGGCCTTTGGGGTAAAGGAGGCGCGTTAACGGGATACTGCTGCTGAGCGGAATACGACCCTGTCGTTGGCGTGGGCGCCGGTGATGAATACGCAGTGTTCCAAGTTTGCTGAGGCTGAGAGGATCCGGGCGTCACGGCGGTTGTCCCGGGTCCAATGGTATACGCATGGTGCGGAGCATGTGAAGCAGTCGGGGGTGCAGCCTGCGATTGCGGCGGCGGAGAAATCGTAGATGGTGGGGGTGGGCTCAAGCCCTGACCTGGATATCCGGTTGGATGTGATGGTTGATAGTAATTTGGATATTGAGAGCCTGGTCCCCAGGAATTGGCATGATGGGGGACAGGATGAGTGTTCTGTGGCCACTGAGTTGACGATGCCGGGTACGCCGTAGTCGTAGCAGGGGCAGGACTCGATGAACCAGCCAAGCTTGGATGATCTTGGAAATAGGACGCTGCTTCACCAGCTGGTCTCGCCTGATTAACAGCGGCTGGCAATGTGCTTGAATACTGGTTAGGATATGTATTCGTGGTTGGTTGTTGCAATGGGGTGTAAGCTCCTCCAGGGCCGGGCGCAGTAAAGCCATTGGGGTGTTGCTGCTGAGGCCACATCGTGTAGGGGGCCCCTTGAGGGATCGGTGGCAAAGTATTTGCATGATAAGGAGAGTGAGCGGCGTTCTGGGGATGTGCAGTGCTTGGGGTGGGCGGAGAGACACTGGTGGATGGAACCGCGTGAGAAGAGACGTCTACACCTGGCCAGGAAGTAACTGTCGAGGGAAGCGTGCTCGCGTGTGAGGGGTGTGGATATCCATCGTGCGGCCACGTAGATATTCCAGGTTGCTGGGCGCTCACGCTGTTAAGTGCCGCATTACCAGACCCTGGCCCTGCTTGGTATTCAAGGATACATAAATGACTCGTCAGGCACGACGGGATGAAGATACCAACCGGGGGGGGTGTAGCCGGAGTTGGATTGCTGAGGCTGACCCGAAGCAGTGGCAGGAGGAGAGGAAGTCCTCAAGGGCTCTGTCGAGGTTTGTTCGGATAGGGAAACGGAACCCAAGGTGGAGGTCAGTTGTGCGAGGTAATCCGATCCCGCATCAGAAGTCGAGGCCGGCTCGGCGCTCGATGGGGTCGGAGCCGCAGATGACGCTTCAGCCACTGATGCTACGGGTGTCGCATTGATATCAGGCGATGTAAGGGAATAGGGCGGAGGTGGTTGTTCCTCATCGTTTTGTTCCGGGACTGTTGCGAAAGCTTGAGCGACCTGTGAGCTGCCTGGTGCATCTGACCCCGAAGGCACAGAAGATGATGGACCGGCGGCTCCCTCGTCAGCTGCCACAAGAGCTTTCGGTCGTGTGTGCCAGTAGTCTACCAGTAACTTTTTTCGCGGAAGCTCTTCTTCAACATGGTGTCCGTCCTTCAGAGCGCAAGAGGCCAGACCGCAGATGCGTAGGTACCAATCAGAAGGCAGGTCGAAGACACCATCAACATCCAAACTTAGGAACTTGAACTCAGATCTCGGCAAAAGATCAGATTTGGCCACCGTTGGCATGAGAGCCGTCCCTGACTCGAACCTAAATTCAGCGAAATTGGTGACGTTGACGGTGGAAAGAAATGGGTAAAAATCCTTACTCGTCAAACATGGCCGCGTATATCATGGGGGGATCGAGTTTTTGCGCGTTGTCCAGTTGCCTCCAGAGGAACTTGCCACCTTGGCGAGGTATCTCATTGAATTCATCCGAGCGCAAAGCATTCCCAAGCTAAGTCACTGGGAGCTTGAATATAATTTCAACGTGGTGCGGAAATGTTCGGCTCACCGAGAATCCTGGGAACACTGTCGGCACCAACTTTAAATTCTTGCTCTGAAGGAAGCGGACATCTTCACGGGCAATTGTCTCATAAAAAAGGTCTACATCATCTTCCCCTCGATATCTCCGGACAGTCCAAGGGCAAATCGCATCGGCTGACGCAAAGACTTCTTGCCATCCTGATGACGAATCTTGGTCACCGTCCCCGGTCCGCCAAGCCGTGGACACTGCGGTAATCAGTTAGATTTGTTCACATGCTCGAAAATAATGCAAATCCTACCACCCAGCATCACCCAAAGGCCACCAGGCGTTCGGGCACGAAGTTGACCAATTAACCACTGGATCATAGAGGGAATCTGCCCTGACATGGCGAAGCCGACACCTGCAGGGTCAACTGTTAGTAATGGTATGTCCTCAAGGAACATAATGTACGAGCATACCCCCCAATGCAAGAACGGGCGCCCCTTGATGCCTGAGGTAGCTTGGACTTTCCAACATCTTTTCATCCCTCAGCAAGTGGCGCCAATCGGAGATTATCGTATCCGCAATCTGGGCAGGTCCCATGGCTGTGAGATCATACCTAGGTAAGAGGAGAGATGAGGACCCAAAGAATGGGGACAATGCCACCAATTGCGACGCACATCACAGCCCAGACGCGTCCGGACTGTTCGGCGGCTCGACGGACGTGGTTGAGCACGACATCTCGTTCTCTGTTGGGGCAAGGGTTAGTAGTGGGTCCTTCCTAGCGTCGTGATGGTGCGCACTTTGCAATCGTGGTTGAATATGACGCCGGGTCAGCTGGGTGTCCGGATATTGACTCCGGAACCAAACACTGGTTTGCCCATCGTTGGAAAAACACGCCATCGATTCGATGTGCCGCAAGCATACGAAAATGCCTAGCAATCGTAGCCGGGTGGCTGGAGGAAAATAGCTTGCCGCTGGCGCCAACTCGAAGACGGCTAGGTGAGACCGAGGGAACAGAGTATAGCTCTGAGTCATCGTAATCGCTGGTGTCTGGCCAAAAATCGAAAACGGGATATCCTCCGTCTGCCGGGTCCTTCGAGAACCTAACATGTGGATCGCGATGATTAGCGCCCAGGTACGGCCGGAAATCATCGGGGACACGATGCGTACCAATGTTTCCAGCCCGCTGTATTCCGTTCACAAACATGGTCAGAATACATCTCGTCAGAATTTGCGATCCAAAGGGGGTTTTTGCTCAGGACGAACCTGAAGAATACGAGTCTTCTCGATCGTCAGGACAAGAGGACCTAACAAGGCGATTGTAAGGCGTAGACATTCAGGGTGAGATACTGCAACAGCTTACCATCCTTGATAGCCGACCATAAACTTGTTCATGATGCTTGACGCATCAGCTCTGCAGATATTCGGCACGCAGATTAAGATCGCGAACGTTCAGTCAGTGAAATTGACGAGGCGTTACCGTGGACTTGACTTGGCTGCCTCGTCAGTCTCCATCTCCAAGATCAGATGCGCGTGAGCAGAGTATGTGGTAGCACGAGGAAGAGCGCGGCATGGCTCTATTTATTATCAGGCACTCCCTCACAGCCATTACATAGCCATACACAGCCACACACGGCCACAAGCAGTTGTGGGAGATTTATGTTGCTGATTCAACCATGGACATCAGGAGAATATTAATGAGTTTGCTCTGGTCAAACTAGGTACTACTTTAGATACACACAAGGTATTCTTGGCGCGCGTACCCCAAAGGAATATAATGGCAAGTACAGCATGGTTTCTTCCTTCGGCGGGGCTGCGGAGGTTGCAGAAAACCCAACCGACCAACTGTCACAAGCAAGTTTTGCTCTCTGATCACAGATATATATCAATCATCTAGCCCGACGAAAGAAATGGTTCAAATGGAACTAACGTTACGGTCCCAAGCAAGCGCTAGCGCCGCTTTTGGTACGCCGAATCAGAGCGGAGGACTGATTCTCGTGTAAGTCGGACCTTGAGGCACCGAATGCGCCGCATGAATGATTGGCTATGCTGTCGATGTAACTGCTGGCATCTGAACAAGCGCTTGTTCATCCCTATGGAATTCAGAAATTAGTCGGCACGACATCAACTTAGGTATAGGCCCACTGACGCCGCGCAAATATGATTCGGAATGAAAACTGGCACAAGGTACTGAACCACACTGCTTGGACATAGAATGCAAATTCTGAAACGGTTGTAACTATAACTAGTATCATTGGCAAATGAGGGACAGCTTCTCAGACGTGAAATCCTTTGCTACCTCCTTTATTATTGTAGCGTACGACTGCACAATGTCCAGGTCATCTGCACATGCCCAGACAGGAAGCTTGATGGCTGTTCGATGAAACTCATCTGCACCTGGAAAGTCTGCAGGAGTCCAACGAGGCTGGTACGTTTTGGCGTCGTAATTGTGAGGGAAAATTTCCCATGGCTGCAAGTACAGCGGCTCAGCATAAAGCGGACGGACTGAGTTGGGAATATCGACATCCGCTAAGCCACGCGCAGCAAGTTCTGCAACAAATCGCTCGCGTGTGAGGCCAGCGGGTGCAGCGGAGGAGGCGAACGTAATGATTCGGCCAGTATCGTTGCGTACTTGGATTTGAAATTCCTAATAATCGGTAGCTGATGTTACTTGGTTGAGAGCAACTGCGGTGGCAAGGGGGTGTGTGCGATTCTTCAAGCCAGCTCCCGTGAGTGAGTAAGCAGCAAGAGGATGCGTGGGTGGGATTTCAGCCTTGCACCGCTTATTATGGGTCTTTTGAAACCGGCAACCCCTCATGTGACAGGCAACCTGTGAGGCAACCGGAGGCAACCTGAGGCAACCGGAGGCAACCTGAGGCAACTCGGGGTTGCCGCCTCCTATCTCAGGCTGACGCCATCCCAGACCCTCCATTATGATAAATGCGCGCATATCAGGCTGATGATGTGCATGGTGGATGTACCGCACCTGAGCTGCAACCTAGCCGATCATGTCCGGGATCTTCTTCCAGCACAACCCATCCAGGACACGTTCCAGGGTGCCCTCGGGCCTGTCCTGGTTGCCTCCGCTATGCTGGGAAAGTTGCCACTCCCTGAAATTACCATTCTGGGCAGTTGCCTCCAGGTTGTCTCAGTAAAATCTTGGCAAAATAATCATGGAATTAACTCAAATACCTTCCAAATTAAGGGTTTGGCCGAAGCAACCCAAGGCAACAGGTTGCCTCGGGTTGCCGGTTTCTGGTGTCCCGCTTATTATAGTGTCCGAAAATGAGCTGACGGTAGTAGAACTCCGGATTTCTGGTCAACGTGACACCTCCTTCGCCTCCGCTGATGACCTTATCACCTTGTATCGACCATGCAGCACCGTCTCCAAACGTTCCCACAATCTTTCCATTTATGCTAGCGCCGTGCGCATGCGAGCAGTCTCCAGAGAAATGTATCAGATAGGCGGTCAGATCACGGGTAACAACTATGGAGCACACCTTCAAGTAAAAGCACATTAGCATCCTTGCAGAGCTCTGCTATCTCGCTCATGGCACAAGGTTGTCCCCACATGTGTGTAACAATTACCGCCTTGGTTCGTGGTGTCAAAGCCGCTCGGATGCCCTCCAGACCGATATTCCCAGTGTCTGACAGGCAGTCAATGAAGACGGGAATACAGCCAAGTTGCATCAGACATGATACGGTTGCATGAAATGTGTAGACGGGTACAATAACTTCGTCTCCTTTTCCAATCCCCACCGAGTAATATAGGCCATGTAGAGTATTAGTGCCAGAGTTATGGAGGAGCGCAAAATGATTGGGTTAGGGTTGCCGAAGTCCGGTCCGGGACCTCCAGGACCGAGTCCCAACCCGGACCAAGACCGCTGGTCCGGTCTTTTTGCGGTCCAGTCCCAGTGCTTAATCAACTGGTCCGGTCCGGTCCTTGCTATCCCAGGCAAGTCAAGGACCAGGCTGTGGTTTTCACAGAGAAATAGAGGGAGAAATGCTCATTAAATCTATTATTCTGACAGGTGCTCAGCAACCAAATTGATGCCACAGCAGGTGCTTATTATTTTTTGGTTCCCTATTTGGTAATTTACCAAATGTGGCCGTTGCACCACATTTCACGTGACTCTC
>Ga0307508_10003084_pt1 | contig 17133 bp, 15 predicted proteins | sample 9_EM_MG_FD_203089 | JGI IMG/M metagenome (GOLD analysis project Ga0307508, IMG submission 203089) | Populus trichocarpa ectomycorrhiza microbial communities from riparian zone in the Pacific Northwest, United States - 9_EM | ecosystem: Host-associated > Plants > Roots > Unclassified | place...
CTCGCCGAGCTCGGCATCGACCCCGACGAGCTGCCCGACGGTCTCGTCGTCGCCGACGAGCACGGCCACGTCATCTGCTTCAACGCCGCCGCCGAGCGCATCACCGCCGTCCCCGCCGAGGAGGCCCTCGGGCAGCGGCTGGAGAAGGCGCTGCCGTTAGAGGACCTGGAGGGGCGTCGCTGGTGGCAGCTGACCGACCCCTACGGAGGTCTCGCCACCCGGTTCCGCCAGCCCGAGCGGAACCTGTTGCTTCCCGGCGGGCGGGAGGTCCTCGTATCGGCTCGGTACGTCCGCGGTGAACCCACCGGCCCCGTCCGCCGCGTCGTCGTGTCCCTGCGCGACACCGAGGCCCGCCGGCGCACCGAGCGCAGCCATGCCGAGCTGATAGCCACGGTCGCTCATGAACTGCGCTCGCCCCTCACCTCGGTGAAGGGCTTCACCGCCACGCTCCTCGCCAAGTGGGAGCGGTTCACGGACGACCAGAAACGGCTGATGCTGGAGACCGTCGACGCCGACGCCGACCGGGTCACCCGGCTCATCGCCGAGCTGCTGGACATCTCGCGGATCGACTCGGGGCGGCTGGAGGTCAGGCGCCAGCCCGTCGACATGGGCGCGGCCGTGGGACGGCACATCCAGGCCTACGTCGCCGCGGGGCAGACCGCCGACAAGTTCCTGCTGCGCCTCGAGCAGCCGCTGCCCGATCTGTGGGCCGACCCCGACAAGGTCGACCAGGTGCTCAGCAACCTGCTGGAAAATGCCGTGCGGCACGGCGAGGGAACGGTCACGATTGACATCACGGCCACGGCGTCACCCCGTGAGGGAGAGGATGCCGGTACGTCGGTCACGGTGAGCGACGAGGGGCCCGGCATCCCGGAGGAGTCCATGAACCGCGTCTTCACCCGCTTCTGGCGGGGCAGCAAGCGCGGCGGCACGGGCCTCGGGCTCTACATCGTCAAGGGCATCGTCGAGGCCCACGGCGGCACCATCACGGTCGGCCGCGCCCCCGAGGGCGGGGCGGAATTCCGATTTACGTTGCCCGTGGCGGCGCCGGCGTATCTCGCCTAGCGGCCCACGGGCGCATTCGTATACCTCCACCCCGTTAGACTCGGCCTTTGGCACCTTTGTGTCCCGGAGACGGCCGTCGGAGCCGGTGACGGGGACCTTCAGCCAGCCAATCGGAAGCACGGGAAGAGATGTCGGCACCGAATAAGTCGTACGACCCGGTAGAGGTCGAGGCCTTGAAACCGGAAGAGATCGAGCGCATGCGGGACGAGGCGCTCGCCGCCTTCGCCGCCGCGGACTCCCTCGACGCGCTCCAGGAAGCCAAGGTCGCCCACACCGGCGGTACCTCCCCGCTGGCCCTCGCCAACCGCGAGATCGGCGCCCTGCCCCCGCACGCCAAGGCCGCCGCCGGCAAGCTGGTCGGCCAGGCCCGTGGCGCCGTGAGCAAGGCCCTTGCAGCCCGCCAGGCGGAGCTGGAGGCCGAGCGGGACACACGCGTACTGGTCGAGGAGGCCGTGGACGTCACGCTGCCGTACGACCGCGTACCGGCCGGCGCCCGGCACCCCCTGACCACCCTTTCGGAGCGCATCGAGGACGTCTTCGTGGCCATGGGCTACGAGGTCGCCGAGGGCCCCGAGATCGAGGCCGAGTGGTTCAACTTCGACGCCCTGAACATCGGCCCGGACCACCCGGCCCGCGGCGAGGCCGACACGTTCTTCGTGCAGGGCCCCCAGGGCGGCACCGAGTCGGGTGTCGTGCTGCGCACCCACACCTCGCCGGTCCAGATCCGCTCGCTGCTCGGCCGTGAGCTGCCGGTCTACGTGATCTGCCCCGGCCGCGTGTACCGCACCGACGAGCTCGACGCCACGCACACGCCCGTCTTCCACCAGGTCGAGCTGCTCGCCGTGGACGAGGGGCTGACCATGGCCGACCTCAAGGGCACCCTGGACCACATGGTCCAGTCGCTGTTCGGCGAGGGCATGAAGACCCGGCTGCGGCCGAACTTCTTCCCGTTCACCGAGCCGTCCGCCGAGATGGACATGGTGTGCTACGTCTGCCGCGGCGAGTCCGTCGGCAACCCCGACCGGCCCTGCCGCACCTGCTCCAGCGAGGGCTGGATCGAGCTCGGCGGCTGCGGCATGGTCAACCCGCGGGTGCTCACCGCCTGCGGCGTCGACCCGGAGAAGTACAGCGGCTTCGCCTTCGGGTTCGGCATCGAGCGGATGCTGATGTTCCGCCACAACGTCGAGGACATGCGAGACATGGTCGAGGGTGACGTCCGGTTCACCCGGCCGTTCGGGATGGAGATCTGATGCGGGTCCCGCTTTCCTGGCTGCGGGAGTACGTCGACCTGCCGGCGACCCGGACCGGCCGTGACGTCCAGGCCAAGCTCGTGTCGGCCGGCCTCGAGGTCGAGACCGTCGAGCCCCTCGGAGCCGACCTCAAGGGCCCGCTCGTCGTGGGCAAGGTGCTGACCATCGAGGAGCTGGAGGGCTTCAAGAAGCCGATCCGCTTCTGCACGGTCGACGTCGGCACCGCCAACGGCACCGGTGAGCCGCAGGAGATCGTCTGCGGTGCCCGGAACTTCGCCGTCGGCGACAAGGTCGTCGTGGTGCTGCCCGGAGCCGTGCTGCCCGGCGGCTTCTCCATCTCCGCGCGCAAGACGTACGGCAAGACCTCGCACGGCATGATCTGCTCCAGCGACGAGCTGGGCATGGGCGACGACGGCACCAAGGGCATCATCGTCCTGCCGCCGGAGTCCGAGGTCGGCAAGGACGCCATCGAGCTGCTCGAGCTGGTGGACGAGGTCCTGGACATCGCCGTCACCGCCAACCGCGGCGACTGCCTGTCCATCCGCGGCGTCGCCCGCGAGACCGCCATCGCCTACGGCCTGCCGCTGCGCGACCCGGCCCTCATCGACGTACCCGGCCCGAATGCCTTCGGCTACCCGGTACAGGTCTCCGACCCCATCGGCTGCGACCGCTTCACCGCCCGTACGGTGACCGGCCTCAGCCCGGAGGCGCGCTCCCCGATCTGGCTGCAGCGCCGTCTGCAGAAGGTCGGCATGCGGCCGATCTCGCTCGCCGTCGACGTCACCAACTACGTGATGATGGAGCTCGGTCAGCCGCTGCACGCCTACGACCGCTCGCTGGTCCAGGGCACGATCGGCGTACGCCGGGCCGCCGAGGGCGAGAAGATCGTCACCCTCGACGGCGTGGAGCGGAAGCTGCACGCCGAGGACCTGGTGATCACCGACGACCGCGGCCCGATCGGGCTCGCCGGTGTCATGGGCGGCGCCAACACCGAGATCGCCGACCACGAGCAGGGCGAGGGGACCACCGACGTGGTCGTCGAGGCCGCGCACTTCGACGCGGTGTCGATCGCCCGCACGGCCCGCCGCCACAAGCTCTCCTCCGAGGCCTCCCGCCGCTTCGAGCGCGGCGTCGACCCGCAGGCCGCGGCAGCCGCCGCGCAGCGCACGGTCGACCTGCTGGTGCTCCTCGCGGGCGGCAGCGCCGAGGCCGGCGTCACCGAGGCCATCGCGCCGTCCGCGCCGCACACCATCACCGTCCCGGCCAACCACCCGGACAAGGTGGCGGGCGTCGACTACGGCCGCGAGATCGTCGTACGGCGGCTGCAGCAGACCGGTTGCGACGTGTACGGGCAGGACGAGCTGATCGTCACCGTCCCGTCCTGGCGGCCCGACCTCCTCGAGGGCAACGACCTGGCGGAAGAGGTCATCCGCCTGGAGGGCTACGAGAACCTGCCCTCCACGCTGCCCAAGCTCCCCTCGGGCCGCGGACTGACCCACCGGCAGCGGCTGCACCGCCGCGTCGGCCGGGCGCTGTCCGGCGCCGGGTACGTCGAGGCGCCGAGCTACCCGTTCATCAGCGAGCAGGTCTTCGACCAGCTGCTGCTCGATGGCGACGACCCGGCCCGCCGCGTCGTGAAGCTGACCAACCCGCTGAGCGACGAGGAGCCCGCGCTGCGCACCTCGCTGCTGCCGGGCCTGCTCGGCGCGCTGCGCCGCAACAACGGCCGTGGCTCGCACGACCTGGCGCTCTTCGAGACCGGGCTGGTCTTCCAGCCGCGCGAGGAGCAGCGGGCCGCCGTCGCCCTGCCCGTCGACCGGCGTCCCACCGACGAGGAGATCGCCGAGCTGGACGGCGCGCTGCCCGAGCAGCCGCGCCACGTCGCCGTCGTCCTCGCGGGCGCCCGCGAGCAGGCCGGCTGGTGGGGCAGGGGACGGCCGGCGGACTGGGCCGACGCGGTCGAGGCGGCGCGGGCCGTCGCCCGGGAGGCCGGTGCCGAACTGGTCGTCCGCAAGGGGCAGTACGGGCCGTGGCACCCGGGCCGCACCGCCGAGCTGGTGGTCTTCGCGGACGGTACGGAGAGGGTCGTCGGGCACGCCGGCGAGCTGCACCCGCGTGTGGTGAAGGCCCTGGGGCTGCCCGAGCGCACCAGTGCGATGGAGATCGACCTGGATGTGCTGGAAGAGGTCGGCAACGACACCCCGCAGGCGCCGGGCATCTCCACGTTCCCGGTGGCCACGCAGGATGTCGCGCTGGTCGTCGACAGGTTCGTGCCGCATGCCGACGTGGAGGCCGCGCTGCGGGACGGGGCGGGTGAACTCCTTGAGGGCATCCGGCTGTTCGACGTCTACGAGAACGAGGATCAGCTCGGTGAGGGCAGGAAGTCGCTGGCGTACGCGCTGCGGTTCCGCGCGGCGGATCGGACGCTGACCGTCGATGAGGCGTCCGCTGCTCGGGATGCGGCGGTTGCCCTGGCGGGCGAGCGTACCGGGGCCGTTCTCCGGGGCTAGGTCGCCCAACGGGGCGGGGGACTGCGGTTGTTCGGCGGCTGCGAGTTCGTGGTGGCTTGTCGCGCAGTTCCCCGCGCCCCTCTGGGGCGCCCTACCTGCATAAATGCAGGTGTCCGGAGAGTGCTCACTCATTAGGGTGACAAGTGCGGGCGATCTGACCCTATCCGGCCATGCGGTCGACAGAATCGGACCGGTCTTTCGGGGCCGGTCCGTCTGTGCTGTCAGGGCCTATATGGGGGGCCAATCGGCATGATCCGCATCAAGCCCGGGGTTCCGCGCAGCGCGGGGCGGCGGCCGCCCCGCCGGGTGCTCGCGCTGGGGCTGCCCACCGTGTGGGGCGCCATGGCGATCTCGTACAAACTGGCCTGTCCGCTCGCCCAGCAGAACGGGCTGGGGGCGCGCATCGTCACCAGTGCCGTCTTCTTCGCCGTGGGGACCGGGCTGATACTTCACGTCCGGCACACGCTGCTGCGCGAGCTCAGGGAGGCCCGCCGGGTCGCGGGCGCCGCACAGAGTGTGCTGCTGCGGCCGCTGCCGCAGCGGATCGACGGGCTGAACGTGGCCGCCGCCCAGCTGTCCGCGGACCGCGGCGCGGCCATCGGCGGCGATCTGTACGAGGCCATCGCCACCGAGCACGGTGTGCGGGTCGTGATGGGCGATGTGCGCGGGCACGGGCTCGCCGCCATCAGTACGGTCGCCGCGGTGCTCGGCAGCTTCCGCGAGGCCGTCCACGACGAGGCCGAACTGGGCTGTGTGCTGCGACGGCTGGAGCGGGCGCTGGCCCGGCATCTGCGGGAGCGGGCCCGCGCCGAGCATCCCTCGGCCGGACCGGAACCGGACAACCCGGTCGCCGAGGAGTTCGTCACCGTACTGCTGCTGGAGATCCGTTCGGACGGAGAGGTGTGCGTCCTCAACTGCGGGCACCCCTGGCCGTATCTGCTGGGGCCGGGCCGGGCCGAACCGCTGACCCGGGCCGAACCGCTGCCCCCTCTCGGGCCGTTCCCGCTACCCGCCGAACTGCCTCCCGTCCGCTGCGGCCAACTCCTTCCCGGTGAGGCGCTGTTCCTGCACACGGACGGTGTCGAGGACGCCCGTGACGCACGGGGCCGGTTCTTTCCGCTGGCCGCCGCGCTCGCCGAGGCCGTCGGTGCCGGGCCGGTCTCACCGCAGTCGGTGCTGCGCGCCGTCTTCACCGGGGTGCTGCGGCACGCCGGGGGAAGGCCCGCCGACGACGTCGCGGTGCTCGTGCTGCGCAACGACCGGCGACATGTCGTACGACCTCCCGGTGAGCCGGTCGGACACCGGGCGCACCGCCTCACGTGACGTCGAGGCCGCGAATCGTCACGTCCCCCGCGGTGCGCCCGGCGCTCCCGCGTGGTCCGGGCGGGCCCCAGTGGTGGTGTGCCTCTTCGTGGTGTGTCTTGCGCGGCGCGCCGTCCGCCCCGCCACGGAGTGTCGGGCAGGCAGCTGGGCGGACGGCGCGGATGCGGGCCGCCGCACTGTACGAGGGGGAGCCGGCGGCCCGGCCGGCCTCTTGCGAGGCATTTCAGTCAACCGGCTGGAAACTCTCCGCGACAGCGCGCGCACGCTGCGGATTCGAGCACTCCGTTCACACCCCGTGCGAACGCGCTCGCACTACGCTGACGACACCGAGCCACCCGGGGGGCATATATGCAGCCCAACACTCTGCTCGACGCGATCCTGGACGAGGCGGGGATCTCGCATGCGGGGCTGGCAGCACACGTCAATCAGGCGGGGCGGGCACGCGGCCTCGCGCTCCGGTACGAACACACCGCCGTAGCAAGGTGGTTGAAGGGGCAGCGGCCCCGTGGTCAGGTGCCCGACCTGATCTGCGAGGTGCTCGCCGTACGCCTGCACCGGCCGGTCACCCTCGACGACATCGGCCTCGGTGTACCCGGTGAGCCGTCCACGCCGCACGGCACCTCGCTGTCCGGCTTCGTCGAGCGGGCCACCGCCCTGTGGCGCTCCGACGAGCAGCAGCGCCCGCACATCCTGGGTGCGCCCGCGGTCACCGGCACGCCCGCCGTCATGCCCGTGTGGGAGTGGGAGAACCCGCCCGAGGACGTGGACGTCTCGCGCGGCGGCCGGCACCGGGTCACCCCGGGCGACCTCGAGATGCTGCGTGCGGCCCGCACCCACTACGAGCAGATGTACCGCAAGGCCGGGGGCATAGCGACCCGCACGCGCATCGTCGGCTTCCTGAACGCAGAGGCCGCCCCGCTGCTGCGCGGCAGCTACACCGACGCCACAGGGCGTCAACTGCACCGGGCGACCGGCGGGTTAGTGGCCATCGCCGGCATCTGCGCCTACGACTCCGACGCGCACGGTCTCGCCCAGCGCTACTTCCACCAGGCCCTCAGGCTCGCAAAGGCCAGCGGGGACCGGGGCCTCGGTGCGTATGTGATCGCGCTGCTGGTCAACCAGGCCCTGTTCATGCGGGAATACCGTCAGGCGGTCGCCTTCGCGGAGGCCGCTCTGCGCGCCGCCGGGAAGCACATCACCCCCGCCCTCGCCTCCGACCTGTACGCGATGCAGGCCAAGGCGTACGCACACCTCGGCGACGGCACGAGTGCCCTGTCCTGCATCCGGCGTGCCGAGCAGGCCGCAGAACGCATCCGGCGCGGATACGAACCGGACGAAACCGGCTATGTCCAGCCGGGGTTGGTCAATGTCCAGGTGGCGGAGGCGCTGCTCAGCCTCGGCGAGCTGGTGGCGGCGGGGGAGCATGCGGCGGCGGCCGTCGACAACCCCGCGCACGACCGCGGCCGGGTGCACCGGCTGGCCATGCTCAGCACGATCGAACTGCGCCGGGGCAACGCCGACAAGGCCGTGGCCACCGCCGTGCAGATGGCCGAACAGGCCCGCGGAATGGAGTCCCAGCGGCTGCGCGACAGACTCCGGGCGGTACGCGAATACCTGGTGCGCAGCGGCTGTGCCGGCACCGCCGAAGCCGCCGAACTCATCGACGGAGCACTGCGCGTACCGCTGTAGACGGGTTCCTGAGCCCCGCCACTCCACAGTCCCTGCTGCGATATTGCCACTTACTCGACGGAAGGTGGCAGAACCGTGCAGTGGACGAAACAGAGCGAACGAACTGTGTACTCAAACCGCTGGTTCAGCGTCAATCTCGCGGATGTCGAGCTGCCGGACGGCCGGCATCTCGATCACTTTCTGATACGGCTGCGGCCGGTGGCCGTGGCGACGGTGGTGAACGAGGCCAATGAAGTCCTCCTCCTGTGGCGCCACCGCTTCATCACCGACACCTGGGGGTGGGAACTCGCGGCAGGGGTGGTCGAGGACGGCGAGGACATCGCCGTCGCGGCCGCCAGGGAACTCGAAGAAGAGACCGGCTGGCGGCCGGGACCTCTGCAGCACCTCATGAGCGTGGAGCCGTCCAACGGTCTCACCGACGCCCGGCACCACATCTACTGGGCCGACGACGGCGAGTACCTCGGGCATCCCGTGGACGACTTCGAGTCGGACCGCCGGGAATGGGTCCCCCTCAAGCTCGTCCCCGACATGGTCGCCCGCGGGGAGGTCCCGGCCGCCAACATGGCGGCCGCGTTACTGCTCCTGCACCACCTCAGGCTCGGGCAGGACGCCTGACCCTGAACCCCCCACCACGCCCTTGTCCCTCAGCGGCCCAGGGTTTGCCATATCGTCACGACGAGCGCGCCCACGGCCGTCAGCGCCGCTACCGCGGGCATCGGCCAGCGGGCGTGCTCCAGTGCCACGATCCGGGCGCTCAGGTCGTCGAGTTCCTTGTCCGTCTCCTCGGTGCGATGGTTGAGCAGCGCCAGCCCTCCCTCGACGCGCGCGTACGCGACATCGAGGCGGCGGCGTAACTCTGCGAGTTCTCCTTGGACCACGGGATGTTCCGGGTCGGCGGTCACTGGTCCGCTCCTTTCCGTAGTCGTCACATCCCTTGCATGCGCATGAAGAGTCAACTCGCCTGGTGGACGCGTGGGGAGAGTGTGCGACGGGCATATGCGGGCCCGGCGTGCACACGGTGTGTGAATGACGCGGGCCCGGCACCATCAAAGGTGCCGGGCCCGTGTTCGTCGCACTGTGTAGTCAGCACCCTGGAACGGGCACTGTGCAAAAAGCCGCAGGCGTCAGCCGTAGGTGTAGAAGCCCGAACCCGACTTCCGGCCGAGCCGGCCGGCGTCGACCATGCGCTGCAGCAGCGGGGGAGCGGCGTACAGCGGCTCCTTGTACTCCTCATACATCGAGTACGCCACCGAGGCCACCGTGTCCAGGCCGATCAGGTCGGACAGCTTCAGCGGGCCCATCGGATGGGCGCAGCCGAGCTCCATGCCGTTGTCGATGTCCTCGCGGCTGGCGATGCCCGACTCGAACATCCGGATCGCGGAGAGGAGATACGGGATCAGCAGCGCGTTGACCACGAAGCCGGAGCGGTCCTGGGCGCGGATCGCGTGCTTGCCGAGCAGCTTCTCGGCGAACTGCTGGGCGCGGGCGAGCGTGCCCTCGGAGGTGGTGAGCGCGGGGATCAGCTCGACGAGCTTCTGCACGGGGGCCGGGTTGAAGAAGTGGACGCCGACGACCTGGTCGGGCCGTGAGGTGGCGACCGCCAGCCGCACCAGCGGAATGGAGGAGGTGTTGGAGGCGAGGATCGCGTCCGGGCGGGTCACGACCTGGTCGAGCACCTGGAAGATCTCGGTCTTGACCTGCTCGTTCTCGACGACTGCCTCGATCACCAGATCGCGGTCGGCGAACTCGCCGAGGTCGGTGGTGAAGCTCAGCCGCGCCTGCGTCGTGTCGAGTTCCGCCGCGGTGATCTTGCCGCGCTCGGCCGCCTTGGACAGGGAGTTGAACAGCCGTGTACGGCCGATCTCCAGGGCCTCGCCGGTGGTCTCGGCGACCTTCACGTCCAGTCCGGAACGGGCGCACACCTCGGCGATGCCCGCTCCCATCTGGCCGCAGCCGACGACTCCGACGCGCGCAATGTCTCCCGACGGGCTGTCCGTCACATCGTCCCCTTCGCTGGTCTACGAGTGCGGCAGGACCTCCGGTGGTTCGGCGCCTGCTCCGATCGTGCACGTTACTCCCAAGTATCGATGATCGATCGACCGGGTACGGGCATCCTGGGCGGCGGAGACGATCCGTGACCGCACGGATTCGCACAGTATGGGGGTGTTGTGGAGATGGGGCGACTGTCACGCAGGACGTTCGCGCTGGCCGCGCTGGCGACTCTTGCGGCGGCGCCGGACGCGGGCGCCGTACCGGGGCGCCGGCGTGCCGTCACCGAGATGCGGGGCATGTGGCTGGCCACCGTGGCGAACCGGGACTGGCCCTCCCGCCCGGGCATGACCGCGGCCGAGCAGCGTTCGGAACTGATCGGCCACCTCGATCTCGCCGTCCGCAACCGCCTCAACACCGTGATCTTCCAGGTGCGTCCGACGGCCGACGCGCTGTGGCCCTCGCCGTATGAGCCCTGGTCCGAGTTCCTCACCGGAACGCAGGGCAGGGACCCCGGCTGGAATCCCCTTGAGACGGCGGTCGAGGAGGCCCACGCGCGAGGCCTGCAACTGCACGCCTGGTTCAACCCGTACCGCATCGCGGGCCACACCGACCCGGCCAGGCTCGTCGCCTCGCACCCCGCACGCAGGCACCCGGACTGGGTGGTGACGTACGGCGGGAAGATGTACTACAACCCGGGTCTGCCCGAGGTGCGGGCCTTCGTGGAGAAGGCGATCCTCGACGCGGTGCACAAGTACCCCGTGGACGCAGTGCACTTCGACGACTACTTCTACCCGTACCCGGTGGCCGGCCAGACCTTCGACGACGACGCGGCCTACGACCGCTACGGCGCGGCCTTCCCGAACCGGGCCGCCTGGCGCCGCGACAACATCGACCGGCTGGTGCGCGAGATGGCCGCCTGCGTCCGGCGGATCCGGCCGGGCACGCGTTTCGGTATCAGCCCGTTCGGCGTGTGGCGCAACGCCGCCAACGACTCGCGCGGTTCGGACACGCAGGCCGGCGTGCAGACGTACGACGACCTGCACGCGGACACCCGCACGTGGGTGCGGGAGAACTGGATCGACTACATCGCCCCGCAGATCTACTGGAACATCGGCTTCTCCGCCGCCGACTACGCCAAGCTGCTGCCCTGGTGGGCGGAGGTCGCCCGGGGTTCCGGGACACAGCTCTACGTGGGGGAGGCGCTGTACAAGGCCGGCGACCCGGCGCAGGCCGCGGCCTGGCAGGACCCCGCCGAACTCTCCCGGCATCTCACCCTGGCCGAGGATTTCCCGCAGGTGCGCGGGCACGTCTTCTTCGCCGCCAAGGACGTGGCGGCAGACCGGATCGGGGCGATGGAACGGGTGGTCGCCGACCACTACCGGCAGCCGGCGAAGCCCCCGCGCTGATCTACTGCTGGGTTTCCTTGTGCCGGATCTCGGTGTCGGGGCCGGGTGAGCAGACGCCCACGTGCCCGTCCTCGAAGCGGACGCGGAACGGAGGGTTGCCCTCCTGGCCCAGTACTTCGACGATCTCGCCGACCTTGTCCTGCTGTCCGACCACCCTGCCGTGCTGGACAAGCTGGTCGCCCACGATTGCGTGCATGTGTAGGGCCTCCTCACCATGTGCGGGAGCAGCGGTCCGTGGCCTTGAGTCTACGGCGCGGGGCTCCGGTTGGGACCGGCGCGTGCGCGCCGGTCAGCCCCGCGCCCGCTGGGTGACGGCGATGCAGACCAGTACCGCCGCGGCCGTCAGCGGGGCGGCCACCGTCAGGTGCTCGCCCAGCAGCAGCACCGACCACACCAGTGTGAGCAGGGGCTGGGCCAACTGCAACTGGCTGGCCTTGGGGATGCCGATGGCGGCCATCCCCCGGTACCAGACGACCAGACCGAGGAACTGCGAACCCGCCGCGACCCACAGCAGCCCGGCCACGCTGTGCGCGGTCAGCCGGACGGGCTCGTACGACAGTGCCAGCGCCGCGGCCGGCAGGCTCAGCGGCAGGCACAGCACCAGTGCCCAGCCGATGACCTGCCAGCCCGGCATGACCCGCGCCAGCCGGCCGCCCTCGGTGTAGCCGGCCGCGCACACCAGCAGCGCCCCGAACAGGTACAGGTCGGCGGCCGTCAGCGCGCCGCCGCTCTGCTGCACCGTGAAGGCGATCACCGCGGCCGCGCCCGCGAACGCCGCCGCCCAGAAGGTGCGCGAGGGTCGGGTACCCATGCGCAGGGCGGAGAACAGGGCGGTCGTCAGGGGGAGCAGACCGACCACGACAGCGGCGTGGGCGGTGGTCGATGTCTGCAGGGCCAGCGTGGTCAGCAGCGGGAAGCCGACGACGACACCGGCGGCGACGACCGCAAGTCCCGCCCAGTGCCGCCGGTCGGGAACCGGAACGCGCAGTGCCAGCAGACAGGTGCCCGCGATCAGGGCCGCCAGCACGCAGCGCACGGCCACCAGGGACCAGGTACCGAAGCCCTCCAGGCCCCACGCGGTCGCGGGGAAGGTGAGGGAGAAGGCGGCGACGCCGAGGGCGGCCTGAACTGTGCCGGAGGCGGTCGCCGTCCCGTGCGGGGTGGCGACTGCTATCCGGTGTGAAGCAGTAGCGCTATTCTGTGCTGTCATGTACGAGCGTAGCAGCGTTGGTGAACTGGCGAGACAGCTGCGACAAGAGCTGAACCGCTACTCTCCAGGTGGAAAGCTCCCGTCGAGCCGGTCTCTCGTCGAGCGGTTCCGGGTCAGCCCGGTGACCGTCTCGCGGGCCCTGGCCCAGCTGGCCGCCGAGGGCCTGGTGGTGACCCGGCCGGGAGCCGGCGCCTTCCGGGCGCAGCCGCGCGGCGCGGGCGCTCGCGTCGGAGACACTTCCTGGCAGGAGGTCGCCCTCAGCGCGGACGGCGCCGCCGACCTCGTGCCGCGCTCCGTGGACGCGTCCGGAGTCATGGTCTCGCTGGCCGCCCCGCCGCCCGGAGTCGTCGAGTTCAACGGCGGCTATCTGCACCCGTCGCTGCAGCCCGAGCGGGCGATGGCGGCGGCCCTGTCCCGGGCGGGCCGGCGCCCCGGGGCATGGGGGCGGCCGCCGATGGAGGGGCTGCCGGAGCTGCGGGAGTGGTTCGCGCGCAGCATCGGCGGCGGAGTCACCGCGGCCGGGGTGCTCGTCAGTGCGGGTGGCCAGTCCGCGCTGACCACGGCCCTGCGCGCGCTCGCCCCGCCCGGAGCGCCGGTGCTCGTCGAATCGCCCACCTATCCGGGCATGTTGGCGATCGCGCGGGCGGCGGGCCTGCGGCCGGTGCCGGTACCGGTCGACGCGGACGGCGTAAAACCGTCGCTTCTCGCCGACGCGTTCCGGGCGACCGGCGCCCGCCTCTTCGTCTGCCAGCCCCTCTTCCAGAACCCGACCGGCGCCGTGCTCGCGCCCGAGCGCCGCGGCGAAGTGCTCCGCATCGCCCGCGGGGCCGGCGCGTTCGTCGTCGAGGACGACTTCGTACGACGCCTCGTGCACGAGGACGCCGGTCCGCTGCCGAGCCCGCTGGCCGCCGACGACCCCGACGGAGTCGTCGTCCACGTCTGCTCGCTCACCAAGGCGACCTCGCCCAGCTTCCGGGTGAGCGCGCTGGCCGGGCACGGCCCGGTCCTGGAACGGCTGCGCGCCATCCAGGTCGTCGACACGTTCTTCGTTCCCCGTCCGCTCCAGGAGGCGGCGCTCGAACTCGTCGGCTCACCGGCCTGGCCGCGCCATCTCCGTTCCGTCTCCGCGGAGTTGAAGACCCGCCGCGACACGATGACGGCAGCGTTGCGACTGGAGCTTCCGGAGCTCGCCCTCCCGCACATTCCGTCGGGCGGCTACCACCTGTGGCTCCGCCTCCCGGACGGCACGGACGAACCGGCCCTGACGGCAGCGGCCCTCCGTGCGGGCGTCGCCATCACACCCGGCCGCCCGTACTTCAGCGCGGAATCCCCGGCGCCGTACGCACGGTTGAGCTTTGCGGCGGTCGCGGGGATAGGCGAGATCACGGAGGGGGTGCGGCGGCTTCGTACGGCCTGCGACGAGGCGTTCTAGGGGTTCCAGGGCACGCGTGCCGTTGGCACCGCCAAAAAAATTCTGACGGCGATGTCGAGAACGCGTGGCCGGCTCCGTCCCCGCAGCAAACGCGACCACAATGGGTCGCACCAGCACCGAGGAGAACCACCATGGCCAAGTACCTGCTGCTCAAGCACTACCGTGGCGCCCCGGCTCCTGCCAACGACGTGCCCATGGACCGGTGGACGCCGGAGGAGATCTCGGCCCACGTGCAGTACATGAACGACTTCGCCGCCCGGCTCGAGAAGACCGGCGAGTTCGTCGACAGCCAGGCCCTTGCCCCCGAGGGGACGTTCGTCCGGTACGACGGCGAGGGGCGCCCGCCGGTCACCGACGGCCCGTTCGCCGAGACCAAGGACCTCATCGCCGGCTGGATGGTGATCGACGTCGACAGCTACGAGCGCGCCGTCGAGCTGGCCGGGGAACTGTCGGCCGCCCCCGGGGCGGGCGGGAAGCCGATCCACGAGTGGCTGGAGCTGCGCCCGTTCTACGGCCTCTCGCCGACCATCTCGGACTCGGACTGCTCTTTCAAGTGAACGAGGTCCTGCTCCGGCGCCTCACGCCGGGCGTGCTCGGGATCCTCGTCCGCCGCGGAGCCGATTTCGCGGCGGCCGAGGACGCCGTGCAGGACGCGCTGGTCGAGGCGGTCCGCGTCTGGCCGGCCGACCCGCCACGGGATCCGAAGGGCTGGCTGGTCACCGTGGCCTGGCGCAAATTCCTGGACGCGACGCGGGCGGACACCGCCCGCCGCCGGCGTGAGGACCTCGTCGACGAGGAACCGGCGCCCGGGTCCGCGCCCGCGGTGGACGACACGCTCCAGCTCTACTTCCTGTGCGCCCATCCCTCGCTGACGCCGTCGTCCGCGGTCGCGCTCACGCTGCGCGCCGTCGGCGGGCTGACCACCCGCCAGATCGCCCAGGCCTACCTGGTGCCCGAGACGACCATGGCGCAGCGCATCAGCCGGGCCAAGCGCACCGTCTCCGGCGTGCGGTTCGACAAGGCCGGCGACGTCGCCACCGTGCTGCGCGTCCTCTACCTGGTCTTCAACGAGGGCTACTCCGGCGACATCGACCTCGCCGCCGAGGCCATCCGGCTCACCCGCCGGCTCGCGGCCGCGATCGACCACCCCGAGGTGGCCGGGCTGCTCGCCCTCATGCTGCTCCACCACGCCCGGCGCGCCGCCCGGACCGCGCCCGACGGCAGCCTGGTGCCGCTCGCCGAGCAGGACCGCGGCCGGTGGGACACCAGGTCGATCGCCGAGGGCGTCGAGATCCTGCAGGCGGCCCTCGCCCGCGACCGGCTTGGCGAGTTCCAGGCCCAGGCCGCCATCGCGGCGCTCCACGCCGACGCGCCCGCCGCCGAGGAGACCGACTGGGTGCAGATCGTCGAGTGGTACGACGAACTCGCCCGCCTGACCGACAGCCCGGTCGTCCGGCTCAACCGCGCGGTGGCCGTCGGCGAGGCCGACGGACCGCGCGCCGGCCTGGCGGCGCTCGCGGCACTGGACGACTCACTGCCCCGCCACGCCGCGGTGGCGGCGTACCTCCACGAGCGCGACGGCGACCCGGCGACGGCGGCACGGCTGTACGCCGAGGCGGCCCAGAAGGCATCCAACCTCGCCGAGCGCGTCCACCTGACGCGCCAGGCCGCCCGGCTCAACGCCCGTAGGTATCCCTGACGCGGACGGGTCGCGCTCCTGGTCGGAAAACCGCTCGACGTTCCGCCCTCCGACCTGCGAACCTCCCGCCATGACGGACACCCCCGGCCTCCCCGACGGCTACGAGATCTCCACCGACCCCGACCGCATCGACGCCGAGCGCGTGCACCGGTGGCTCTCCACCGATGCGTACTGGGCGATGGGGCGGTCGCGGGAGAAGCAGGACCTGGCGATCGCGGGATCGCTGAACTTCGGTGTGTATGAACCCCTTTCGGGGGAGCAGGTGGCGTATGCACGGATCATCACCGACCGGGCCACCTTCGCCTGGCTCTGCGACGTGTACGTCGACCCGTCCGTGCGCGGCAAGGGCGTCGGTACGGCGTTGGTCGCGGCCGTCCGCGACCAACTGCGGCCGTACGGGCTGCGTCGTATCCTGCTCGCCACCCACGATGCGCACGGGGTGTACGAGAAGCTCGGGTTCCGGGAACTGGCCCGGCCCGACCAGTGGATGGCGCTCGTCTTCGAGTGAGCGCCTGAGCGAGCGCATCGAGTGAGTGCGTCGGCTGAGTGCTCGAGTAAGTGCCTCGAGTAAGTGCCTTGAGTGAGCGCCTTGAGTGAGCGCTTCGAGCGGGCGTTTCAGGCGGGTTGTCCGCCAGGTCCTGACCTCGAAGTAAGGTTCTGGACACCCTGGGTGACTCCCAGGTAACTCCCCTTGACCTGCGCACTTTCGCGACACACGATCGCCGCATGCAACTTCGGGTCACTTTCGTCGCCGCGGCGCGCAGCTCCGCGCTGCTCGCCGAGCGCTTCGAGGACGACCGTCCGCTGGACCAGGCCGGCTGGGGCGAGGTGCAGGGCGTGGCCCATGAGCTGGTGCCGCTCGCGGCGGCGGAGCTGCGCTACTGCTCGCCCACCCCGCGCAGTCGCGCGACCGGCGACGCCCTCGGCTACGCGCCCCTGGTGCAACTCGCCCTGCGGGACTGCGACATGGGCCGCTGGCGCGGGCTGACGCTCGGCGAGGCGATGGCCCGTGAGCCGGAGGCGGTGGATGCCTGGCTCGCCGACCCGAGGGCCACCCCGCACGGCGGCGAGTCGCTGCTCGCCTTCGTCTCCCGTGTCGGGGGCTGGCTCGACACCCGGCCCTTCGAGGACGGCGGCCGCATCGTCGCCGTCGCCGAGCCGTCCGTCATCCGTGCGGCCCTGGTCTACGTCCTGAAGGCGCCGCCGTCGACGTACTGGAACATCGACGTGCGACCCCTGTCGACGACCACCATCACGGGCCGCGCCGGCCGCTGGAACCTCCGCTTCGACGGGGCTCCGGCTCGAAGCATGTGAACAAACCCTGTCGTTTCGCCCCAAGGGCGGGGGCTTGTGCACGGACTTTCAGCCCTCCCGCGCGTAGTCGGTCGTGAGCACGAGGTCCTTGGCGGGGCCGCCCACCCGCCACACCGTCCGCCAGTGGTCCGCGTCCCGGACGGTGAACTCGCCCCGGTACAGGTCCGCCGCGCAGGGATGGTCGGTGACGTGGTGTCCGGTGGCCAGGTCCAGGCCGTGAAAGGGGCGCCCGTCGGCGAAGCG
>Ga0307508_10003085_pt1 | contig 17128 bp, 20 predicted proteins | sample 9_EM_MG_FD_203089 | JGI IMG/M metagenome (GOLD analysis project Ga0307508, IMG submission 203089) | Populus trichocarpa ectomycorrhiza microbial communities from riparian zone in the Pacific Northwest, United States - 9_EM | ecosystem: Host-associated > Plants > Roots > Unclassified | place...
AGAAGTCATTTTTTAACTTTTAACCTTTTTAATTTTGATTTTTAATTTTGTTTAATAGTTTATTTTGTTTTTATTCTTTTCTTTAGGAACTCCAAACAACGATGCCAGCAAGCTAGGGATAACGCTAGGGATGCCCATGCTAACAGTTATGTCACCAGAGACCCGCCACACTTGCATCGAGGCGATGCTTGCTAGAAGGGGGGGTGATTGTAAGGGGAACCCCCTTCCGCCACGCCTTTCCATCTCGAACTCTGCTTCTGCTTCCGACGCCTCCTCCGCCTTCTGATGCATCTTCCGCCTTCCGATGCATCTTCCGCCTTCCAATGTGTCTTCCGCCTCCAGATGCGTCTTCCGCTCCGCGACTCATCTTACGCCTCCAGACCTGTCTCCTGCACCCGCCTCCTGCGGTATGTCTCATCTCCCGCGGCATATCTCGTCTCCCGCGGTACAACTTGTCTCCCGCTCATCCCACTTCGGGTCTAACCCTTTACCAACATCCCGAGGCATCACACGACATCATGCAACATACCGTGACGTCCCGCAATCCCCGCGGTACCTCACACCTCCCGCTAGCCTTCCGCTTCCGACCCGGCTGTCCCACGACATCCCAAGACATCCCGCGGCTCCCGCTTCTGTTGCTTCCGTCCCATCCCTGGGATATCCCACGACTTCCCTGGGATATCTCACGACTTCCCGGGATCCCGTAGCGAGTCCCGCAGCCCCCTGTGAGATCCACGACACCACTACGTCTTCCGGTCCGTCGCACTATCCTCCGACCAGCCTTCCGTCGGATCCAACGAGTCCCGTAACGCGTCCTGCACTACCGCACGCATTCCACATTCCGCTCCCGACCTGCACCCGCTCCCGCCCCGCAGCTGCTTGTCTCCCACGGTTGCTCTGCTCTGTTTCGCTTCATGCTCGTTTCCCCCTTTTGGGTTTCTCTTTATTTCCTTTTATGTTTTGTACCTGATACGTGTCACTTTGTATATTAGACCGCGCCTGCAGGTGGATCCTTACCCTTTTCTCTTCGGATCCCCTGCTAGGTATGCACTCTTGTTTAGTCTATCATTACATAATAAACTAAACCCTTCAGATCCCCTGCTAGTACCGCGTTCCGCTCCGCATCCCACTCCGCGCCTCGCCCGACCGTAGTAGCCCTTACAGTCTGGGGGGTGGATGTTCGCATAATTTCATGCATGCTACAATTGTTCAATATCTTATTTTGTGGACACCAGTTACTCTACTTCCAATATTCAATCTTTGGAACCAATTGTGCAATCAATGTTTTAAATCAACCCTCAAAATGTCATATAATGATATCTAAAATTTCATCTAAAATGTCATATAGGCTTTCATTTGTCAAGCTATTATGTGAATGATCACATAGAACATCACCTGAAGGAGTACATGAACAACCTTGAGATATTGACAGCAAAGCATACATGACAAACCAAAGCTCCACAATCAGAAGCACAGTAACAAAAGGTGCAAGGCCAGTTGCTACTTATGTAGTGATTGGCAGGGGTAACTCTGGGGTCATGCCAGGTCTACCCTTACCCTTACCCTCAAAAACTCTTACCCTTGGACAAGGGTAAGGGTTTTCTCAAGGGTAGCAAAATAACTATCCTGACCCTTACCCTCCTGTAAGGAATCGGATTTTACTTTATGTGACCCCCTGGGGTCACACCTTTATGGCCCTGATCATATCAGGTGTCACCTTTGAATGGGCACTTTCCTTTAGCTTTTACTTCACCTAGTGTCTTACATCTCTACGTTTGTGTAGCCAGAACCTATATACCTGGTCATACGCACTTGGGAGTGACACAAGAAGTGAGTCTCACCCTGTAGGGGGGGGGAAAATCCCATACCCTTACCCCTTATCCTCAAGGATTTTGACCATATTTTCTTCTTAAAAGTTGCTAATATGATAAATATTACTTGGTTTATTATCAATTTGATTATAACTAGCTGAATTCTATGTGTTTTTATTGAATTATAAACAAATTAGCCTAAATTCTAGTTTAAATAGTGGAAAATGTAATATATTCAAACCCTTGAAACTCTTGTCAAGGGTAGGGGTTTTTCAAGAGTAGCCAGATGCCTACCCTGACCCCTACCCTTGCTATCCTTACCCTTCAACACTGAGGGTTTGCCATACCCCTGCCAATCACTATACTCATACATGCAAGAAACCCTGATTGAAAGAATGGAAATGAAACTGCCGCCAGTGCAAAGCAGAAGCATGTAGTTGAGTTTATGTTCCTTAGTAACAAAAACAACAGCATTTATGTAAAGGACTGGAGCACAAGGATTTGAAAGTGGATCTTGCTCAACTCACTCCAAGCAGGGGAGTATTTGGAGGGGTATTTATTGTCCCAAGAAATGTCAACCATCGTGTCCCAAATAGGGCATATATGACAGAAAGATGAATTGTGTTTATAACATGTTTCCAAAATAATTTCTTTATTTTGAAGCTAGGTAATAAATTTTGACACGATGGCCAATATTTCTTTAGACAATAAATATCACGCTGCCCAGAGTGACTGAAGGTTGTGGAGCTGGAGCAGTGATGAAGATAAGACAAAGATACCAATTTGTTCATTATTCTTTACTAAGTACCTTGGATCTTGCAATCAAAATGTCCACAGATAGTGATATATCTCAGCAAAGCACTCCAACTATCAAAGCTATCCCACTGCATCCTCTTATGCCAGAGCACTCTCTGGATGATTTTCTCACGCACATTTAAACTTTTCCTCGAGACTTGGACACCGCAGAAGACCAGTTTCCAACCAACTTTATCCTGGTGAATCAAAGTGTTTACCTTTTACAGTTTTTTTTTTGACAAGCGTACAGAGTTGAGCTCCAGAGATGGTACCACCCAATGAAATCGCCACAAGGATTTACCAAGTCTGAGAGCAGGGGCAGAAAATCTAGCAGAACAAACACAGGCAGGTATAAGTATATGTTTCTCATCTGGTTTAGCCGTTTTATTCTTTGGTGAATTTCACAGCAAAGACAAGAAAGAAGGGCAAGAGACTGAAGTCAACTAAGCAAAATGCACAACTTGAAGGACATCAAGATCCAGCAATGACAGCCATAGAGAGACGGTTGGCAGCGCTTGAATCAGCCACAACTGAACTTGAGCAAGGCACAGATCAGGTTGTGCAAAGCAATAATGCACTCAAGCAAAGCAGCATAAAGCTTCTTCAGACTGTAACACACATAAGTGCTTCTCAGACATCAGTAATTCAGGCTTACTAATATTCACTCCACCTCTTGCTAGCAAACAGCTTTAATTAACACACTTACCTGTCACGCCCTCCTCGATATCGCTTGACTACATCTTATCTCTGAATACGACTTATGTCTACATCAGGTGCTCTCTGACTTCTGATGCAATCCACTGCAGGCTGCAGAGCAGTTGTGTGCGAGGTTCAATTCAGAGACGCAAAAGCTGCTCATGACCCAGGCTGTTATGATGATTTTCAAGTTTGAATATTCGCGGGAACAGGGTGCCTCTGGCAGTCAACAACCAACTATTAGAGGAAGAGGAAATGCTGCAGCGCATCTGCTGGATGCTGACGATGCAAGTGACACAGTTTTGGAGGTGGGCTTGAGAGATCCTGACAGATCTTCGCTTGAGTCCATTTATACCTTGGTATTTCAAAGCCCTTTGTTGTGTGACAATGACTGAATTCAATATATATTTTTCCTTCAACGTCCCTAGTGTGATAAATAGATGCTCTAGCGGTCATCTCCTCACATATTGCATAGACAAGTTCCTCTGAAAGGGAGACAAAATTCATCAAGCAGATCGGATTTCACGATCAAATAACTCTCCATATACGCCAGCCCATTTCCTCCTTTTGAACCATTTGGCCACTTCCAATTTCGCATTGGGACCAGAATCAGCTTGACATAGGCATTCACAGAATTTCTGTTGCGTTTCAAGTCATGACTGCCAGCAGTTATTGTGGTCTTAGAGGCACAAAGAGTAGTGTTTCTTTGATGACCCTGCTCCACGTCTTGGTCATTTTGAGTATGTCAGGGACGGACAGTCCCAGAAGTCAAAAGAGGTAAATTGATAACCGCAGCTCATCGGAAACTATACTGACTGCCCGCATGCCATACGCTGTCTCACTGCACATATTGCATTTCTCATTTGCCTTTCAGGCAACGGGAATACAGATCCAGAGGTGACATCTGAGTCAATTCGTCCACTGTCCTCCATCCAATCCATGTCAACTCTGTTTATAATGCATCAGTGGAAGTGGCAGGTGAATCAGGCAGTAATTCGCAATGACATGAGTGGCAACTATGATGGATAGGAATGGTCATGAATGTTGCAGGACTGGGGGTACCCTCATTGCCAGTCATGGTTAGGGTGGGGGTCCCAAATGGGTCTCGCGATGAAGGTGCCGCTCTGATGATATCAGCTAATGAACCATTGGTGGATCAAGCAGAGTTCAAGGACTGTGAGACGGGATCGAAGAGAAGGAGGGTTTGATTTGTGGACCCATGGGTTCATTCTGACATGATTGTTCAGATTCGTAACAACAGAGGAGAAAGTATTCATGCCCTGTCGTGGATCTGATTGCGACTATCTTGTCTTTGTTGAGGGTGTTCTGCATGCAGTTGTCATTGGAACTGCCCTTTGAGGCTGTAATTCACCTTCTCTCTGTCTGCTCCACGGATTCTCTCTGCACTCCAAGCTCAGACCGACAGCAAAACCTGTATTCATGAACCTCAAACCAAAGAAAAATGGTATGCGATGTGTTTGTCAAATGCAAGAGGTTTCAATGCCATGGAGAGCTTCCACGCTGCACACATGCAAAATTCATGCAAGATAGAACAAGATGTCATTAAGTCAAGGGATGTAGAACTGAGATAAGTGAGATGAATAAGCAAGTTGAAGTGGTACTAGTAGTGCAGATGTCGCATCCAAGGCGCCGGCTAAAAAGTCTCAGAAAAATGTCAAACTTGAATTATGTAAAAGAAAAATCGGAATAATGTAAATGCGCACCCAAAGTTGGATTCTCACACTTTAGCTGATCTAGGCTTTCTGTCCACAATGTTCCTTGATTATTGTACACCAGACACCGCAGAGGATTTTCCATCCATTGCAAAACATTAATCAAATGCACGGTAAGTGAAATTGAACACCCAATGGAGGCAATGCTGCCTTAAAAGAGACAATCAAGATCATCTGTGGGTGATTGAAAGTAGCAAAAACTAGATATGTAAATGTAGTTACAGGTACAGATTGTTCTATAAAAAGTAAAATAAGAGGAACAATGCTCAGAACATCAGTGTCTGCGAGTCCGTTGGACTGACATGTAAGGGCCCTCTGCCCAGCCATGTTTTCGGGCATAAATCAAGGTTTGGACAATAAAGTCCCTCTTTGGATCAGAATCCTGGCCACCTGGATTCAAGATCCATGAAAAAAAGTTTGTACCAGCTTTTTAAAAGTGGATCTCGCTTAATATGTGGAGTTGGAACGGTGATGAAAACACCAAGATTGAAAAGATAAGACAAAAGCGAACTCCCCTATTGTTTACTACAATGTGTATCTTACTACCAAAATGTCCACCCCAATTGTCAAAGTCATAGCTACTCCTGCACTTCACCCCCTTTTTGCTTTTGGTGAATATCCTCTTGATGGCAATTATACAGAATGCATGAATGGCCAACTCAACTATGGCATTCACTCATAGTGAGCACTTCTTAACTTGCCATTTAACTTTATTTATAATTTTCATAGGAAATACAAAGAGACCAAAGAGGATTCGGCAAGACATTGTGGCAGAGTGTCTTGCAGAGCTTGAGTCACACCTGAATTGGGCTCAGGAATTAAATGCAGAGGTCCATAAAAGTAATACTACACTCAAACAAAGCAATGATGACCTTCGTCAGACAATGCTTTTCTTGCACCCCTTTAGTCACTCTGGCCAGAGGTCCTCACTTTGTTTCTTACCAGCATTGGTCATTAATTAGCGCACTTAACCATCGTGCCCTCCTTAATAGCACTCATCTACATCTCATGAATTGTCCATTACCCAATCAGATTGTAAATATGATTTGACTTCAAACTTCTGGTCAATACATGTGAAGAAATGGCATTAGGACAATGCAGACTCTACAGGAAGATGATACACCCATATTCTTGTCAGTAAAGATATCCAACATGTTTTAATTGGATACAGAGGTCAAGAAACTTGTAATATGTTCTTCAAGGTTTCTCTTTCACCTTCCATACCCATATACACAGTGTGCACAAATCAAGATCTTTGGTATCAATTTAGACATAGCATATATTTCAACTACAATTTCATTAGGTTTACTTGTATTCCAACTTCAGAACAAGCACTGAAGGAAATTGATGATTGTGGAGGTGTTTGCTCTGGCAGAATGGAATGAAAAATCAAAGAATAAGACAATATAGGTCTTGCAAGAAAAAAATGCTCCAGAAGCTTGTATGTAATGACATCTGAAAAACCACTATCTGATTTTTGCTTCTCAGCAACTGTAGGAGAAGGCGCCTGAAAATCTGTTGTTAGAAGAATTCCATGAAATGTCATGTGGCATTTTATCTAGAATTTTATCTAAATTGTCATATAGCCTTTCATATATCGTGCTAGCATCTGAGTCATCTGAAACATCACCTGAAAGCAGAATGGCAGACAACCAAGTCTGTTGGATTTTCAACTCAATAACACTTGACCATACTTTAAATGATGGGCTGTGCATTTCATTAATTTTATTGATAGTGCCTATATATCCTAAATGGAATTGTCTGATGATGACCAAGGGTATTCACCAAAGGATGCTACAGTTCTACAAATGAACTTGATCAAAACCTTCAGTAACCACTGCAGGTAATGGACTACGGCATGCGATCTGATTTTTTGCCATGGCTTGATGGCTTAGTATTAGTACAGGTGGCCATTATTTGTCAATAAGGATCTGCTTATGTAGTAGTGAAATCTGAGAATTCATTTAAATTGTCATATAGCTTTTTGTATATTATGCTAGCATCTCAATAGAATATTATCTGAAGGACTGCTTGAACAATTACTGGCAATAAGTATGGAGAAGTATCTATAACAAATCAAAGCTTTGTTGATTGGAAGCACAAAAAGGAGAGAATATGGCCAGCTACTCAGACTTATTAGAGAGAGGAGTTGGTCTGCGGATGAATGGTCACACAATTTTATGCATGCTATGATTGTTCAATATCTTATTTCATGGAGGCCAGTTACTCTACTCCCAATATTCAATCTTTGGAACCAATTGTTCCCCAAATACACAGTGCAGTTCTTGTGGTCACCGATGCTGGTGTGGTTATCAGAAGGTTTGGATTCAAGATTGTGTTTAGAACCGTCCAAGAAAGCCCCATTTTCTATAATTTGTATGGAAGGTTCTAGCCATTACAATGTCTGTATTGGATTTCAAATTGTCCAGTATGCGCCTTCATTCACGAGTATTGCAAGGTACCGTACTACTGATATTTAATCTTTGAACTCAATTGTGCAATAAAATGGTAGATTTCAGTTGCAATATGATATGCATACAATGACAACAAAATGTCATATAGGCTGTCATTTATCAAGCTATCATCAGGATGATCACCTAAAACATCAGCCATGGTGGTTAGATTCATGTATCATATGTGGGCAGTAAGCAGGTGATCATAATGTATCCAGACAGCTTATGGGCTGGTAGCCAACTGGCAATGACTGTACAAGCTATCAAGAGATGAGTAGGGCTTGTTTGTAGCTAAAAATAGAACAACATGTGTGTTTGCCTATTTTTACATGCTGGGACCTTGAAACTTTGATTTTCTGGCCTCAAATAAAAACAATAATAAGTAATGATGTTTGCCAGTGTGCTATATTTAGAAGCTCTATGTTATTTTGTGTTATAAGCTCTTTTATCTAAATAAGACAAGCAATTTAAAATGCAATTGTCAAAGCTAATCATATGATTTAACCTGATCTGGAAAGCCCTGATATGGGGCTATCTACTGGCAAAAAGTGTTCTGAGAGCCCCTGAGAGTGACTACCTACATATTTGGTAGCCTGCATGCTAGTTGGTGCCAGTTGCCAGTCCTGCTGTACAAGCCACATCACAGTTCACTAGTTCATTAACAGTCTGTAGAGATACATGAGAGTAGTCACTACAAGTGAAAACATTATCTAAAGGAGTATATGATATGAACAGCAAAGCATATATGACCAACCAAAGCTTCACAATTGGAAGCACAGTAACAAAGGGCGCAAGACCAGTTACTACTCTTGCATGCAAGCAGCAAGGAACCCTGATTGCCCCTGTAGAAGAACCATGCTCATAGAAATGATACTGGGATAATATTCTGATGCCTCAGCCAAGTTTGTTACGTTTCTAGGATAAGGTGGTAATAATTGACAGATCCAATTGGACAACTTGATAGGACCTCCTGTAAGGGCTACTGCGGTCGGGTGGGACACGGTACTAGCAGGGGATCTGAAGGGCTTAGATTATTATGTAATACTAATCTAAGACATAACCATACCTAGCAGGGGATCCGAAGAGGAAAGGATAAGGATCCCCTGCGGGTATGAGCTAATATACAGAGTGACGGATATAATAAATAAAACTGAACTTGGTAAATACATGTCAGTACGTGTAAGGTACCGAGTTACGTGGCACGCCAGCACGGCATTAGTGGAAGGCGGGTCGGAAGCGATGGCAGGTTGGGAGTGGTAGGTGCAAGGGGCGAGCTGGGAGCGCGAGCGGAAGGTGAGCAGGAGGCGGAAGCGGAAGGGGTTCCCCTTACAATCACCCCCCCTCTAGACGAGCATCGACTCAATGCGGAAGAGAGTGAGATCGGGCAGAAAGGGATTGAGCCAAAGGCTAGAGCGCGGATGCGGCGTGGGGCTCCCGGGTTCTTGGTATGGAACTCTGTTACCTTCTCTGGGGCGTGGTTGAGATTTTCCGAGTATTTGTTACAAACTTACTTCTGTTAGGGTCCGCCAGTCCACAAGTCAACTAGGTACGAGGTTCACCAGATGACTTGGACAGCAGGCAAGACGATCAGGCGGTAAGGGCCAACACAAGGTAGAGGTTTAGATCAAGCTTGGATTGGCTATCGTGACTATAGAACCTGAGTCACCAGGTAGAATAAGCTACAGTACAATGTGAACTAGCTAGGGTTTATATACTATGTCCAAAGTAAATGTAACCAAACATATAAGTCGCAGTCTGTAAACATATAACGTAGAATGAGACAATGATGATGTCATGGTGATATCACTATGACAGCATTATGATGTAAGTGTTCGTAATGGATGAGATCATAGCTAAAAATAGAAATAGAACGAAACGTCATAACAAGACGTCATGCATATGTAACTAACCAAACAAAGAGACAAACAAAGAAAATTGAGTCTAATTGGGGCATACTGTAACAGTATTCCCAGGTATTTCCTTCTATCCCGTAGCCTTCCCACTTGACCAGGTACTGGAGTTTCTGTCAAAACATCCTACTGTTCAGGATCTTTTCCACAACATACTCCTCTTCCCCATCTACAAGTTCCGGTGGCGGTGGCGGGTTCTGACGATCGGGTCGTCAGGAGCGGGAGACAACTTCATGATGTTAAAGACCGGGTGAAGACGTCTCATCGGGGGAGGGAGGACCAGATGGTAGGCATACTTTCCGACGCGTCTTTCGACTGGGTAGGGGCCCAGGCGGCGGTGCGGAAGCTTCTTTGATGGGCGGATCTGGATGTCCTCAGAGTCAAGGTAGACCATGTCGCCAGGAGAGAAGGACGGTGCGGGAGAGCGGCAGCGGTTGTAATACTGTGCCATATCGTTCTTTGCCTTAGCTAGCGCTGACTTGGCTTCCTCGAGGGTGTCTTTCATCCAATCCATGAATTCATTAACCGCTTCGAAGCGGGACAGAGGTTGATGCGGTTCAAAGCCCATCCGAGGGTGTCGGCCAGTATCGAGGAGGAAGGGTTTTTGCTGCGTGGACGAGTGGATGTGATTATTGTAGGAGAACTCTGCCAGGGGGAGGAGTGTGTACCAGTCGTCCTGTCTTTCTCTGACGAAGATCCGCAGGTACTGTTCCAGTTCCTGGTTGACCTGTTCTGTCTGTCCATCAGTCTGCGGGTGGTAAGCAGTAGACGTTGCGGCCTTGATTCCCAGCAGTTGGTATAGCTTTTTTATGAAGGCGGCGACAAATTGCGCTCCACAGTCGGACACAACATTCCACAGGAGGCCGTGGAGCTTCCAGACGTTCCGAAGGTAAAGGTTTGCCGCTCCAGCAGTGGTGACTGTGGTAACCGTTTCGACGAAGTGGGAACATTTGCCCACAGAGTTGACGGCCACCATGATGGAGTCGTATCCGCCCGATTCTGGGAGTTCCGAGATGAAGTCTACACTGATGACGTCCCAGCATTCTTCCGGGATCAGAAGCGGCTGGAGTTCTCCAGTCGGTAGGCGGTGCTGTATCTTAGTGCGGAGGCACAAGTCGCAGTGGGAAACATACATGCCTATGTACCGCGACATGTTTGGCCACCAGTAGCTTCGGGAGATGAGCTCCAAGGTTTTGAAGCGGCCTGGGTGTCCAGCCACCTTGGTGTCATGGCAGAGCGAGACTATCCTGCAGCGGAGGTCAGAAGTGTCTGGGACATAGATGCAACCGTGGTAGTAGAGGAGGCCATTGCATTCTAACCATTCCACAGATCGGAGGGAGCGGCTGGACAACTTTTGTAGTTCTTGCGCGGCTCGGGCGATGGGTTCCTCCTTCGGCTGCTTAGTTCCCTGCCGGACGTCTTGTAGAATGTCCTGTTCTGGTCTGGTGAACTGCAGACCCTCCAGTGCACGTACCGCAAAGAGTTTCGGAGTGAGGAGCACGACGTCAGAATTGTCGTCGGCACCGGTGCCATGGTCGGATCTGCGGGAGAGTGCATCCGGCTTACCCACTGACTTCCCGGGTTTGTGATGGAGTGCAAAGTCGAAGTGGGAGAGGTAGAGCGACCATCGGGCTTGCCTCCGGTTCAGTTGCTTGGCCGTCATGAAGTACTCCAGGTTCTTGTGGTCCGTCCAGATCTCGCACTGATGTTCTGCACCTTCGATAAAGTGCCGCCACTCTTGGAGGGCTCAGATGACTGCCAGCATCTCCTTGTCGTGGATCTCATAGTTCCATTCGACAGGGGACAGGGACTTGGAGAGGAAGGCAACTGGGTGCCACTTTTCGTCTTCCGAGGATATCTGGGAGAGGACTGCACCCATCGCAAAGTCGGAGCTGTCGGCTTCGATGCGGAAGGGTTTGGTCAGGTTGGGAGAGATGAGGACCGGAGCGGAAGTGACACTTCCCTTCAACCTAGCGAATGCGGTGCACTCGGCTTCCCCCCAGTGCCAACCGGAACCGTTTCGGGTCAAGTCGAAGAGCAGGCGGGCGTGTTCCGAGAAGTCTCAGATGAACTGTCAGTAGAAGTTGGTGAATCCGAGGAAGGACTGCACTTCCTTCTTGTTCGTCGGAGGAGGCCACTCAGTAACGCCAGCGATCTTGACCGGGTCCATCGCAACGGAGTTGTGAGAGATGATTACTCCGAGGTACTTGGTTGTGGTTTTCTCAAATTCGCATTTGTCGGGATGGAGGTAGAGCTTATGCTTCTCCAGCAGCTCCAGAATGCGGCGGGTGATCTTGAGGTGCTCTTCAAGGGTTTCCATGAAGATGAGGATGTTGTCCAGATAGACCACGACCACGCCTTCCGAGATGAGGTCCTCGAAGATGTCATCCATCATCGTCTGGAAGGTGGCAGAACTGTTCGTGAGGCCGAAGAACATGACAAGGGGCTTGTACAGGCCACGGTTGGTCCGGAAGGCAGCCTTCCATTCATCTCCTTCCTTTATCCGGACATTGTTGAAGCCCCATCGGACATCCAATTTTGTGAAGTACTTGGCTCTGCAGAGCTTCGCAATCAGTTCCGGAATCAGTGGGAGCGGGTTCTTTTTTTTTCACGGTCATGGCGTTCAACGCGCAGTAGTCCTGTACCAGACGGAGTTTTCCATCCTTCTTTTTAACAAAGAAGACCGGAGCAGCCATCGGGGACTTGGAGGGTCAGATCCGTCCAGATTCAAGGTTTTCCTTCAGAAAGGCGTCCAGTTCTTTCTGTTCGGAGGCGGAGAGCGGGTAGACCTTGCAACTTTTCGGAGAAGCATCGGGGATGAGCTCGACGGCATGGTCCCACGGCTTGGTCCCAGGTAGTTCATCGAAGGAGTCCTTGGAGAATACCGAGTGGAAGTTGTGGAGGTGCGGCAGGATGTGCTTTTCGTGATCCGTGGATTGGGAGTTCTGTCAGAATCCTTCCGCCAGCCGCTGGGAAACCGTAGCGGTCGCGCGGATGTGTTCTGCCTGGGGGAAGAGTCCAGTTGCCCAGATTCGGTCGCCTTCTTCGAGCGGTTCATCTGGGAAGTCGGCTTCCGGGTCGGGAGTTGGCTCGGCTTCATCTTCCTCGTCAGCATCTTCTACGAAGGCTGGGAAGGGGCCAGTCTGGCAGGCGTTTATCCGTTCAGTATCCTCCCTCTTTGTGTTCCATTCCGCCTTGCGGTCGGCTTGACAGCCGACACAGCAGCGTGGGAGGCATCTGGTCATTTTGACAGATCAGGCGCGGAAGTTGATCTCCAGATTGTGCTTGTCCAACCAGGTGAACCCAAGTATCATGCTTTGCTTGCCGAGGCGGGTGACCGCGAGCAGAATGTGTTCAGAGTGTCGGTTGTAGGTCATGATCATGTCAACGACTTCGCAGATGCTCCCGGCCTCGTTAAGTGTTCCATCCACATTGTAAACCTGGATCGGCTGGGACAGCTTGCGGGTCGGAAGTTTCGCTCGGGCGACGAAGTCCTGGTCAATGAAGTCTCCGGTGGCGCTGGTATCGACCATGGCCTCCGTGGATGTTTCTTCCATGGTGTCCGTCATTTTTAAGTGGATCGGGAGCATGATGCACTTCGCATCCAGTTCGAGAGAGCGGATGACAAGCTTGCGCTTTATCCGCTTTTCCCATTTGGGCTGGCGCAGCTTGCAGAGTTCGGTTGGTGGGAGTGTGGGTGTATCGGGCTTTTGTGCATCTTCATCAATTTTTGGTTCAATAATTTCAAGAATGGAAAATTGATTACTACTTAGCAACAGGGGCGCACGGCTCACCCACTGCGGGATACAAAATACTCTACACTAACTGGAGGTTCTGCCTCTTCTGATGTTTCCACGGGTGCCACATCCTTGGCGGCGAGCTTGTTCTCGAGCTCCGTCTCGAGCTCGTCGGCATCCATGTATCGGATGTTGAAGCAGAGGTTGCAGTCCTTCGCCCAGTGTCTGGTCTTTCCGCAGTGTCGGCAGGTGTCAGGAGTGGCCTTAGCCTTCCGGGTCACGTCTATGTCCATCGGGATGGGATTGCCCGGCAACGGGTTGGAGTGGGCAAAGCGTGCGGCAGGAGCAGCCTGAGCGGGTTGGGAGGCCATCAGAATGCGCCTTATGCCGGGAGTTGGAAGGTTGGATTGTTGGTGGGAGGTGTGGAAGGCTTCGTCAGCGGCGTGGTTCTGGTCCATTCGGACGGCAAGACGGAACCAGGCTTCGGGATCTGTGTCTGCAGGTCTCCCGTAGGTCATTCCGGCAAGGGCCATCGAGATTCGGCGGTCGAGGCCTTGGCAGAATTTTACCACAATTGTTTTTGGGTCGGAGTAGCTGGAGTCCTCAATGAGGTCCTTGAACTGGTCGAGGTAATCGTCGACCAATTGTCTATCCTGGAAGTATGACATGGTTTCCAGCACGTTCACGGCCGCGGCTTCGGAATCGAGGGGCATGAAGTCCTTCCAGAACTCATCTTCGAAATCAACCCAGTCGATGAAATGGAGGTGTCCGGACTTCACTTCGTGTTCGAATTCGCGGTTCGCCCAGCGGCCTGCACGTCCGGCTTTCATGTAGGACATTGCCCAGACGACCTTTGTGAGATCGTCTTCAAAGGATTCCGGGCAAAGGCAGATGTAGGTTCGGCAGGACGTCAGGAACGCCTTACCTGCAGACCGGTCGCCATTAAACTCGGAGGGAGCGGAAGGCTTAAGAAAGTTCTTTCTCTGCCCCGCGGAGGAAGTGGGTATAGGTGAGGACCGGGCGCTGCTGCAGGTCAGGGGTCGGATTGGGTTGGGCACGTTTCGTGCCTGTGCAGGGCCGAGTTTGTCGAGGACGTCTTGTAAGAGCCTGTGGGTGGCCTCATTTTGACTCCTCATATCATCTACCGTGGCTTCGATGGCGAGGATGCAGTCGACGTGAATCGGGCTATCCTCGAGCATATCAGAAGGCGACATGTAGACGGAGCGGGAATCGGAACGGGTGGCAGAGAGGGGATCTTCGGGATCGGAAGTGTGTGCAGAGGCGGAGGAATCCGACGGGAGTCCAAATTGGCCTATGGTGTGCGCAACATTTTCGAGGATTGGCTCTCTAGGGGATCCTTTCCTACTGTAAGGGCTACTGCAGTCAGGCAGGATGCGGTACTAGCAGGGGATCCGAAGGGCTTAGATTATTATGTAATACTAATCTAAGACATAAACATACCTAGCAGGGGATCCGAAGAGGAAAGGATAAGGATCCCCTGCGGGTATGAGCTAATATACAGAGTGACGGATATAATAAATAAAACGGAACTTGGTAAATACGTGTCAGTACATGTAAGGTACCAAGTTACGTGGCACGCCAGTGTGGCATTAGCAGAAGGCGGGTTGGAAGCGATGGCGGGTCGGGAGCAGTAGGTGCAAGGGACAAGCCAGGAGTGCGAGCGGAAGGTGAGCAGGAGGCGGAAGCGGAAGGGGAAGCGGAAGGAATTCCCCTTACACCTCCATTCAATCTTGTGTCCATTACCTGATTGGATTGTAATTATGATCTGACTTCAAACTTCTGGCCAGTGTATACCAGCAGAAATGGCATTGAGGAAGATCCAATTTATTGGAGTCAAAATTCTCTGAATTGTTCAGAATTATATAGCTCTCATTTCATCTTATTTTGTTGAAATTGAGGGTACTTCATGTTTTTGAGTTTTCAGTGCTGCACACTAGTGAACTTGTCTCTCCATAGAGCTAGCATTGTGAAGAATGAGCATTAAACCCAGCTTGGACTCTCAATGTTGCATTTTGCAAAACTGACATAAATGAGTATGTCCTAAAAGTGACATTTCTATGTGTACTATCGTAACAATATGTTTTCTAGAAATTTTATTGTTCAAAAAGACTTGGCACCCTTGCATATCATATGTCTCTTGCTGCACCAAAATGAGAAAAATCCAATGGCCCTCCAAATGTCTCTGTCAGTAATTCCACCACAGATTACGTTGAGAATGATGACTTCTGCACTGTAAAACCCCTTCAAGGACCCCCTCCCAACTTCATTTATGAACTCAACAACATTTCCATTGACTTATATCAAAACTCTCTATTAGCATCTATGTATGATGACAGAAAAAATGAGAAAATACTGTGATCTTCACAGTTGCATTGCAGGAAGGGTCATTTACAATGAAGAGCTTTCAGATATGAATGAGGAGGACTACCAGGCCATCATGAGTGGCTCCCTACAAATATTACTAGCTCTTTCCATATTTCTCCTTCTACAAGTTTGGATTTAGGACAGTGCCAGCAATGACACCAAGGCATTTCATAATGGCCTGCAATACTCTTATAGGTCTGAAAGAGAGTATGGACATCTGAGATTCAGAATGTATACCTGACCACGTGTAATCAGCTCCTGTACACAAAACTTTAATAACTCAAATATACTTAAGTATGGTTCCTACCTACTATGCATCCGCTATAGTTGATAGAAAGGGGAAGGTGTTCATGGAGTACATTTATAGGGGACCTTTCCACAGCTCCTTCACTGTCCCAACCAAGAATGAACTAATTGACAAAATTATTGAAGACAGCAGCAAATTCTCAAGTATTTAGAACATTTTACATTTTCATTGACAACAAAATCTGCAGTAATCTTCGTGGTGAAGTGGACCGTGGAGATCTTCAGACAAACTGACCTTTCTTAGAGCTCGTCCTTGTCTTTTTGATTGCAGCCATAGCAATAGCTTATCCAGAGGCTGTTCCTCCCAGTAAAAGAAAGTGTTATTCCCAGATTTTCACTTCCAATGTGAGCTGACTCAAATCCTCTTGTGTACCCTCAGCTCAACTGTTAGTGGGGGTGAACAATTCTCTGTAGTGTGATAATCCAGTCACAATATTGTGACACTATGTGACACATCAGTTTCTTGAAACATGGAGTTTATGTTTTGCACTTTGTGGATATGAGAATTTTCTTGAGTTCTAATTAAGAACAGATTATAATTGCTTCTTCTTATACTATTTCTTGGGTGATGGATATATTATTTAAGCCACAAACAATAAATAGAGCTCAACTGCCTGCCAAATATTGGTATCCAGAATGAATGGCACATATCTCAACAACCACAACACTTGAGAACATGATTATTAGAAGCTTTTTCCAATTGATCTAGAGGACCAGAATTTCAATTACTAGCCTTAATCTAAAGATAGACATCCAAAACAGGCATTTTCACATGGATAGGGGCCAGTAATAAAAATTCTGGTCCTGTAGAAAATTTGCAATTTAAAAATAGAATATTTTATCTCTACAAAACTAGTTCTCAAGTGCCCTGATTGTGAGATTAGAGCCTTTGCACTGTATAATAACCAAAATATATTTATCACAGCCACTGATGACTAATTGGGCTTGCCTCATGGATTGTGTATGGCCGCCTCATGTATGAAGAATACTTCCTAAGCATGAACTCTTGCTTGTCTTTAAATCTATCATCATTGTAACCTCTATATGTATAAATTATAGATTCAACAAATAGGCCTTCAACTGTCAATTCAAGCTCAGACTCAGTGAATCTTAAGTATAGATTAGTATAAATGTGCAATGAACTTATAGATTGATTTATGTCTGATAAGGAATCTTTTATTCTGCTACTATGGTTTCAAAAAAGCAACAACTAGCAGCTGCTCAGGCAAAAGGACACAAAATTATAGCTGAAAAGCATGCTGTTCTAGCTTCTGAAACAGCAAATGAAGACCTTTGGAATGA
>Ga0307508_10003086_pt1 | contig 17123 bp, 17 predicted proteins | sample 9_EM_MG_FD_203089 | JGI IMG/M metagenome (GOLD analysis project Ga0307508, IMG submission 203089) | Populus trichocarpa ectomycorrhiza microbial communities from riparian zone in the Pacific Northwest, United States - 9_EM | ecosystem: Host-associated > Plants > Roots > Unclassified | place...
GCGAGCTCAAGCACGGGCCGCTCGCCCTCGTCACCGCCGAGATGCCGGTCGTCACGGTCGCGCCGAACGACGCGCTGCTCGAGAAGCTCAAGAGCAATCTGCAGGAAGTGCGCGCCCGCGGCGGCGAGCTGTTCGTGTTCGCCGATGCCGACACGCGCATCGAAAGCGGCGAAGGCCTCCACGTCATCCGCATGCCCGAGCACTACGGCGCGCTCTCGCCTATCCTGCACGTCGTCCCCTTGCAGCTGCTGGCGTACCACACGGCCTGCGCGCGCGGGACGGATGTCGACAAGCCGCGTAACCTGGCGAAGAGCGTGACGGTGGAATAAGTTGCGCGGGGCTGCATCAAAATGTTCTTTGCCATTAATGCCTGAGACAGCGCATTAAACTCTGAGACACCGCAATAGAGTCTGAGACACCGCGCAGATCCACGTGATCTTCCTGTCAGGAACAATGGTCGCGCGAACGTCGCCACGTCTCGAGCACGTGGCTGCTGTAGGGCTTGCTTTCGACGCGACCCACGTAAAACATGAGGTCGCCTTGGCCCGTCGCCCATCCAAAGTTTGTCCAACCTCGATCGACGGCTTCCTCACCTCCGGCGTGTGAACGTTCTCGATGAAGAACCCCGAACTCGTGTCGCGCTCGATTTCAAATCGCCTGTGAAACGCAGTTCCTTGATGCCCTGCTTCGTCCGGTAGGGCATCGACCTGGCTCTAGACTCCCCTTGCAGCGGGGTTCCTACTCGGCTGACTGCGCTGAGAGCGGAGCTTTCGGCGGCCAGCGCTGAGCTTTTGGCGGCCAACAAGGACTGGGAACAACTGGCCAAGTCGGGGCTAAGCTCGAACGAGCATGACCTGTTGCTGAACGCGATATCCGCGATCCTCCAGTCGCCAGGGGCCAACGGTGACGCGATCACGATCGGCGACGCTCGAGCAAAACTTCTCGAGGCCGCGAGCACGACGCGAAAGCTCGAGACCGAGAGTCTCGACCTGTCTGCCAGTGCTGCTCGACGGCTCGCAGATACACAATTCCACGCGCAACGAGCGCGGACGACGATTTCTTTAGCAAGATGCTCTTTCCTCAGCTTTGCCGGTATCAGTACTTGCCACGAAAATTGCCACCGTCAGACTCCCTGCGCCGCTTGCTCTTCGAACTCAGCGGCGGTGTCTTGAGGATTTGCGTCTTGTTCTGGTTGCACTCGTGCCGGATAGCCCACGAACGCGGTGCGGAAGCGTTAAGCTTTGACGACTTCAGACAAGCATCATCGACAGTTCTAGCTCCATGGAGGCCCGCAGTCGAAGCGCTAACCAGCAACGACCCAAACTTTCAAATGGCATACGAGGACTTGTACAGAAGCGCGGACCTATCGACATGGTGTTCTTCCTCCTGTACATCATGAACGACAGCCCCGCTGCATTCGCCTCGAGAACTACCAAATCAACTCCATTGTTGCGACGCAAACGCTGGCCTGAGCGCATTGCGCATTGCTTCCCGTAGTTCGTCTTCGCTCACTCTTTGCTCGGAGGCCGCGTCGGCTATCGACGCCCCGTCGACAAATGCTTCTATTGCCATCCGGATGCGAGTCTGGACCTTTTCTGAGGAGCCTGTGATCCGATCGACGGAGTGTTTGCGAAGTGCGGAGTGGGAACGTCGATTCGCTGGCTTGTCGCGTGTTGGGCGTCCGGGGCTGAGTAGGGCCGACGACGCGTCAAGGTCCGCGAAGGCGTCCTCTGCAGAGTCGTAGAACACGGCGAATGCCATCGCGTAGGCGGGCGCCTTGTAGGCAACATTGCGGCTTGAATAGGTCCGATCGATCGAATCCACGAAAGCCCCTTCACGCGCTCGAGCCAAGTCGGGGAAGAACATTTGCTGCCACGGACCCTCGGTGGCTTGAAGGGCAACCCTGCTGATGTGACTGCTTCGTACACCCGAGTGAGCGCGGATGCCCAAAGTAGCTGCCCGCGCCTGCAAACAATGCACCACTTGGTGGGTAGAGAGCGAACGACTGTTCGCTAGGAAGCTGGCGCACATTTCCGCGTACTTACGCACCGTGACGTTGGCCATTGCCTGCGTCACAAGCTTCCGGTCTAGTGGTTTGGCTCGGCTCAGCGCCTCGCTCGGCAGAGAGCTGGCGGCACTCGGATCGCACAGCATCAGCGGCGCCTCGTGTTTCGCGCACCAAACGACGCCGGTAAGTTGATGCGACCGGCGCCAGTAGGACACGCCCCAGAACGCTGTGTCCTCTTTCGCGCATTGGGGACAGGCAAGCATCCCGAGCGGATTGAGCTTGCCGGCGGAGTAGTGGAACGGCGACCGTTGCGGCGACGACATGGACCAACGAATCAGATCTTTGGCCCGCACCGCGCCGTTGAAGGGCAGCATTGTGTGCTGATGCCGAAACTGCTCGGGTGACTGTCCCACGAAGCGCGCAAGCTTCTCGATCCAACTCAGTTGCGGCAGCACCTTCCGAAAGTTTGACTCGGAGAAAGCCCGCGATTTACAGGTGGCACCCGAGTACCCGTTTAAACGCAGCAAACGCTCCGTGTAGCCGTTCGCCAGTTCATCGGGCAACGGAACGGGGACGTTCATCTGAGTCTTCTCTTTGCGACACGCTTGATGCGAGGCCTATCCAGGCTCGCGCTCGGGCCGAGCGCGGCCAAGCTTCGGATGACCAACGCGAGTGCGCGGGCATGTTCGTAAGTACCGTCCCAGACCTCGTCAAGCGCTCGATCAATGTCTGCGGAGGGGCGTCGCAAATTCGATGCTGAAGTCTCCGCTGATGTGCGCGGACAAGAAAACACATATTTGCATACCGCATCGAAAAGTCGGGACCGACGGCGGGCATTGCCGGAGAGAACGCGACTCACTTGCGACTGGCTGGCATTTAGAGCACTTGCGATATGTAGCTGCGTCAGCCCGACAGCGCGCGCATGAGTGGCTGCCAATGCAGCCTCGGCGCTCAGCTCGTTGCGTTTGACCATGCATTCCATTGTGCATATCTGCATGACCTCGTCAATCGCACCAAGTACCTCGGGCGAGGGCGTTCGAGGAGGTCGATCTGTGGCGCCTAAAGCAGGAGGGGCGGCGAGCCTCTTCTGCGCCCGCGAGTGGCGTTCGCAATCGCACGGCGAGTCAACGGCAAACGATCGAGTGCGCCGAGCTTGGCCTTCAGCTCGGGAAGGCGTTGATAGATTTGCCAGAGAGCCGCACGTGGTTGGCCGGTTTCTGTCGCTAGCTCCGCCGCAATGCGCCGTACATCCACGCTGAGTGCGATATCGCGCGCATCCCAGTCGACGCGCGGCGCTCGGTCAACGTGTCGCGCCCCTCGAGACAATTCAGCTTGAGCTGCCAGCCAATCCCGATCGTTTCGGTACAACCACGCATAGGCTGCGGGTTGCTGCGCGCGCAGGGCATTCGTGCCGAGGAATGGGGCGTCGGACATGACGGACATCCAGGCGGTGCGCGCTTCGCGGCGAGCCGCATCGATACGCGCTTGGTTCCATGCGTCGCGCAGTCCCACCTCGGTTCGCAGGACGCGAGTCACCGACTCGACTGAAATCGAGTGCGAACGCGCTGCGTCGACCTTGTCCATCCCCGATCGCAAGCTGACGATCAGGCTCTGCAAAGCACCGTCCTTGAGTACCTTCGGTCGACGCGCGACCGCGCGCCCGGAACTCGCGGCCCAGGCCATTGCCGTAGCGACATCCACGCCGACGGCCTTGGCGCCGAAGCTCACCGACCGTCCCGCGTCGAGATGAGTCATCAAGACCGTCCTTCTGGGGTCGACTGTTCGTGACGGCACGATGTCCTGTACCGCCTGCACGTTCGGCTCTTCAGCGGCAACGCCGCCGTAGCGATCCCAAAATGATCGCCAATCCGGGAACAGCCAATAGATGAGCGCGAGGTGCCGCAGCGGATGGGTGCCGCCACGCGGGGCGTACATCCATTGCCTGATCTGCAACGATGCCTCGCGCGACATGGATGGCAAACAGCCCAACTCGGGCACGATTCGCAAGGGCCTCACAGCGGTGCAGTATTCGTCAGCCAATCTAGATAGGCCGGCGCGATCGCGAGGGCCGACGGCGGGCCGTGCAGATCGGTACGTGCGGCTGAGCATATCCATCGACAAGTGCGTGCCGACGGGTAGCGTTGCCCATCCGAGAATCATTTCGGCAAGTCGATGCAGCGCGTCCATGCTTTCCGGCGGCATCGTGCCCTGCGAGAGGTCCGCAAGCTGGTCACTCCGCGGCAACGTCCACCCAAACCGCTCTACGCCAGTCGACTTGACGATGGCCGCACGCAGAACAACCCGATGGCGAATGCAAACCCACACGCCCGGGTATTGGTGCTCCAAGTGCCAGTAGGCGCATCCGATACTGGCCGCGTCCACGGCCATACAGGTGTGACAAGCCTTCAGCGGATGGTTCGCCCGGAACCGACTGGTCAAGATGCCAAGCTTGAACTTGAGCATGCCGCCGCCCTGGTTGACCAGAGCGGCGAGAGCGGCCTCTGCTCGCTGCTGGGTTTGAAGCGGCAAGTAGAACGGTAGGATCGTTCGGGTCAGCGCGATCGTCGCCGCATCGCCGAGGGCCTGATTCGTCCTTGTAGCGAATTCTCCAAGCCGGTTCGGAAAGTCGTGTTGACTGCCCTGATGACGATGGCCGAACAGCGCGATGTTGGTCGAGGCCGGAACTCTGCCACCCGACAGCACGTGATATCGGCAGACCAGGCTAAAGAACGTTTCGCCGGGTAGCCATGCCGGCATCGAGAGTGGAAAGCCAAATTCGCGCGCTGGCCAGTCCAAGGTGAACCCCTCGAAATTGCGGTTGGCAGACGGCGCTCTCGCGCAGTGCTCAGCTCTACTTCATCGACGGAAAGGAGGCCGAATTTGCGAGAGACGCAGGCCCACGGCGTGCGAGTCGCATGCTGACACGGCTGCGAATCTCACGCCAGGTTCGCGTCTAACAGATCAGCGGTCCCTCGACAACTGTCAGTTCTTACATCTTCAATCTTATGGGTTTGGATTGGAGAATTGCGCCCGCAACATCCGCCTCAAAAAAGCAGCGGTCATGTCACGGCTGCGACTACGAATCGCCGCCGGCAGGAGTTGCGCGAACTAGGGAGATTCCAGATTGGTAGGCCGCAGCCTGAAGGTGCGCACAGCGTAGCTGTGCGTAAACACGTATGTGTATCAAGAACGTACGTTTCGCCTTCGGCGTGATCAAGCGGCTGCATCTCGGAATCGGATGCAGCGTCCAGTGACGAATGCATACCCTGCGCCTTATCGCGCCGCCCTTCCTCAACGGCGGCCCCTACAACCACAAAAAATGCTGAAAACACTTTGACTTTGCTCGCCATCTGCTCGGCCTTCTGATCGCGGGCTTACAGCCCTTCGTCCGACCGGCCTCTCCTCAACCGCCTAACTCTTAATTGAGAGTCAAGGCATGCTTTTGCCTGCAGTTTTTGATGTCGTCGCGAAGACGGCTTCGACAAATCTGGCAGTGCACATCAACACCACAAAATCATGACTCAGGGAATCGAATACAAGGATCTGGTGCGGCCGAATCCTCTTACTTTTCTAGTGAAGTGCCTCGTTTGGCTGTTGCTTATCGTGGCCGGCGCACTTCTCACGCTCTGCTCGCCAGCTTGGACAAAGTTGCTGGGCACCGCTCTCGTTGCTATCGCCTTCGCTCACGGCATTGAGCTTCAACATCAAGCCTTGCACAGCACGGGCACTGGCAACAGGGCTGTTGAGGCAACACTAGGCTTCTTCCTTGGCCTTCCACTTTTTATCTCCTACCACCACTACCGCGATCGTCACCTACACCACCACCAGCACGTGGGAACGGCAGACGATTCTGAGTTCTTCCAATATTCAAAGGAGGCAAACGGACGAGCTTTGCGTCTCGCCGCCAATCTCCTGATGCTGCCGCATTGGGCAAGGGTAGTGCAGATGATCTTCGCGTCGTACACCAATCGTTCAATTGGGATGGTCTACAACAACAACAACGGACCACGCATCCGCCGTGACTATCGCCTATTTGGACTGGCCGCGTTGATATCAGTGCCAGTCGGTGTCGCCGTGTGGCAGTTCAGCCCGGTGTTGTTCTGCGCGCTGCCGCTGGCCTGTTGCCTACACACACTGATCGAGTTGCCCGAGCATTGGGGCTGCGAGAAGTCACCGCTTGTTTTCAAAAACACTCGCACGATCCGGGCGAATCGCTTCATCACATGGCTGACCAATGGCAACAACTATCACGTGGAACACCACTTGGCGCCAGCCCTACGACCCGAAGCGCTTTCCGCCTTTCACAGTCGAATCGCACAGCACATCGCCTTTCAGAATCGATCGTATTTCGACTTCATCGTAAACATCAAGAGGAGCCAACATGCTTGAGCTGGCATTGAATCGCCTGGAGCATCTTGCCGAAGAACGCTATGTTCACGGAACGGCAGCACAAGTACTTGGGGTCGACTTGTGCGAATTCGCCGATTGGTCGCGCTTCCAGGCGATCTTCGAAGATCTGCCCGCCGATCAGTACATGAATGATGGTGGAACATATCGTCAACGACGCTTCGGTCGGTTTAAGTATTTTCTTGAAGGAGACCGACTTGAGTGCCAGCCACACGGCCCTTACAGCCAGCCGAAATACTTCAACCCGCTGAATGGCGGCATCGAACGACACTTCGCCCCCTTGACTGACGCGATCATCGGCAACAACGTGCTTCGCACACTGCTCGCCACACTCGGCCGGAACTACGGCGAGCTGGAACAGCAAGCAAGTTGGCGAATCAATACATACTTCAACCGCATCATCGCCCAGCGTGATCAAGTGGGTAAACCGGTGCCAGAAGGTATGCATCGGGACGGAGTCAAGTTCAGTTGCCTGTTTATGGCAAACAAGATCAACTTCAGTGGAGGCGAGACAACCCTGTTCGACATCCTCACACACCGGCCTGTCTTCCATGGTCAGTTGCGGTCGGGCGGAGACATGATGGTATTTCGCGACGACACCGTGTTGCACGACACCACGTCGATACTGCCGGAAGACGAAAGCCGTCCCGGCTACCGCGATGTGCTCGTAATCGAATTCCGCTGAAAGCAGGTGCAGCCATGACCGCTTTCTTCCACGATGCGCAGCGACAGTTGCAGGCGCAGATGGGCACCTCCCGCATTGCGGACCGCATTGAGTCGACTCGCCTTCGCCATGCGTTTAACGACACGGACGCCGAAATTGTCAGCGGCGCTGAGTTCTTCTTCATCGCTTCTGCGGCACCCGATGGACGACTCGATTGTTCGGTGAAGTGTGGACCCGCCGGCTTCGCGCAATTGCTGAGCGACTCGACGCTGGCGTTTCCTGACTACGATGGGAACGGCATGTTTCGCACGCTCGGCAACATCGGTGCAACGTCGCAAGTGGCGTTGTTGTTCGTCGAGTTCTGGGGAGATAAGCGAAAGTTGCGGATACACGGACAAGCATCGATCGCGCGTGACGATGAAACGTTGGGCCGGTTTGCCGGTGCTCAGCTGGCCGTGGTTGTGCAAGTCAGCGACATCTTTCCAAACTGCCCGCGCTATCTACCGTCGCTGCAACGACAGAAAACGTCGGAATTTGTTGACGCATTGGGAAGTCATCCACTGGAGCCGCTCTGGAAGAGCAAGCCCGACCTGGCAGACTTTGTCCACGACAGAAAGGCATTCTGATGTCGGATTTGAACCACGCAACGCTGGAGGCGCAGGCGTTGTTGAATGCGCAGTACCTGAGAGAGATGGCAGGCCCGCAAAGCTACGATGCCGCTGCGCTACAAATGCACCAGAGCACCACCGCAGCACTCGAGGCGGCATGGATGCACGATGAGATGAAGACCATCGACTTGGCGGACCTTCCGAAGACGCCAGCGGACTTCCAGCCTTGGTACCGCGCGCGATTCCGCGATCAGGTAGCCGCAGCCGAATCCTTCTTCGATCACCTTGCTCATGCGGCATCGCTGGAGGAACTGTCAATCTACATTTGCTACGAGGAGCAAGTCGACGGACGCTTTGACGATGTTATCGCTCTCGCCCAGCTTGGCCTCCAACCTCAAGCTAAGGTCGCACTCGCCTTCAACTATTGGGAAGAGATGGGTGAAGGACGTGTCGACCAGATGCACACACTCCTCTTTGGCGAGTCTGCGACCTACTTTCGAACTGTACTTGAGCGGACGTCCTGCCGACGCTGGGTGCAACCGACCGCAGAGGCGCTCGCAAATGGGAACCTACTGATGTTTCTTGCACTTCGAAGGCAATACGGTGCGCGATTGCTGGGGGCGCTCACACTGCTGGAGCACACGGCTCCTCGCCGGTTTTCTAAGGCCGTTCAGGGCATGCGTAGGCTGAAGGTCCCTGAATCATTCATCTACTATCACGAGATGCACGTGAAGGTGGATGCGAAGCACGGAGACGATTTGTTGAACGCTGTAGTGCTGCCTCTTCTTCATGAGCGGCCCGACTTAGTGCCCGAGGTCTCGATCGGAGTGCAACTCAGGCTTCAGGTCGCCAACCGGTACTACGCGATGCTTGAGAGTGTCTTCGAGCACGCGCGCAACGAAGCAATAACGGCTTAGTCTATGAACTCAAAAGCCGGCGCTTATGTCGCGGCGATCATCGCCGCGGCGCTATGGGGGGGGAACTTTGTCGCGGTAAAGTTGGCGCTCGGACACCTCGACCCCTACCTGTTAACGGCAGCTCGCTTCGCCTTTGCCGCCGCATTGCTTCCACTCGTCGGTTGGCCCACGGTCTCGCTTTCGACACTGTTTGTGTACGCGTTGTGCTCCGGCATCGGCCAGTATCTGTTGTCAACCGTCGCGATACAGCTTGGGCTGTCGCCTGGAATCGCAGCGCTACTGATGCAGTTCCAAGTATTCATCTCGCTCTTCTTGAGTTGGGCAATGCTGGGCGAAACAATACTGTTCACCACCTTGATTGGTAGCGTGCTAGGGCTGGCGGGGTTGGTAGGCGTGCTTGCTACTGGCCACGACAAGACCCCTTTGCTGGGCAGTGCAGTGTGCCTTCTTGCCGCTGCGGCTTGGGCATTCGCCAATCTGACACTTCGACGGACAACCGGAAGCGTTGCACAGTTGCAGTCGGCCTCCGCACTTGCTTGCTTGCCGGTCGTCTGCCTCATTCGCCCGGTTCTGTTGCCCGATGCACCTCCCATTGGTGAAGCACTCGTTCACCTGCCCGTATCGGCATACGCCGCGATCGCATACATTGTGATTGCGTCGTTTGCCGTCGCCCAGGTCTTGTGGGGGCGCGCGATAAAGGCAATCGGAGTCGCCGCCGTGTCGCCAGTTGCGCTCCTGATCCCAGTGTGCGGGGTCTCGTTAGCGTGGCTTGTATTAGACGAACGCATGAGCATTCAGCTGATGGCCGCGGTCGGAACTGTGCTTGTTGGCGTCGCCCTCCATCTCATACCGCTCGCCGTGCGGCGCACATCGGCTCGTACTCAGGATAGCCGGACGCTATCCCCTGCTCCATCGACTGCATCCAAGGAGGTACCATGACTGTTGCCCTGGCCGAACTGGAGACGCAGGTAACAGGAGCCGAAGCATCCGTGAGGCCCCTGCGCTTTCCGCAGGACTTCGAGCCGTTTCTCGCACACCTGAAAGTTCTCTATCCATCGATCGGCGAGGACGTGCTGCGGCGGCGATTTGACCGCGTGCAGGCGGAGGGCTGGAAGTGCATTGGCACCTTCACCTTCGGCGATGGCGACCCCGCCATGATGATCGCGATGTGCGGGTTCTGGATCCAACACCGCTTTTGCTACGGCCGTTACCTCTACGTCGATCACTTCATCGTTGCCGATGCAGATCGGGGTCGGGGCGTGAGCAGCCAACTATGGGAGAGTCTCGAGCAGATCGCACGCGACAATGGCTGTGAGCGGATCGTACTCGACACCTTTGTGACGAATAGCCGAGCACAGCGATTCTGGATGAACCGTGGCTGCCAGATCGTCGGCCTACACTTCGGTAAACCACTGTAGAGGAAGCGCGATGGTCACGGTATTCATTGACGGTGAGGCCGGTACAACTGGAATGAAGTTGGCCGAGCGCCTCCGCTCCGCGGGGCGGTTCAAACTGCTGACGCTGCCCCACGCGCAACGAAAGCTTGAGAGCGCTCGCAGGGACGCGCTGAACACTTGCGACATAGCAGTGCTCTGCCTTCCCGATGAGGCGGCACGTGCGTCGGTGGCGATGATCCACAACAAACATGTGCGGGTTCTTGATGCTAGCGTTGCACATCGGGTCGCTGACGGCTGGGTCTATGGTTTTCCCGAATTAACAAAGGGGCAGCGCAGCGCAATCGCGAACGCCTCGCGGGTAACAAATCCTGGCTGCTTTGCAACTGGCGCGGTCGCCTTGCTCAGGCCGTTGGTCGATGCGAACCTGCTCTTGGATTCGGCGCCGCTGAGCCTCTTCGGTGTTTCCGGCTACAGCGGCGGAGGTCGCGCGCTGATCGAGGCGTTCGAAGACAACGGTAGCGACCGAATTGATGCCAACTTCTATCTCTATTCTCTCGACCTGAAGCACAAGCACGTGCCGGAGATCGTCAAGCACGGCGGTGTCACGAGGACGCCGATCTTCCTGCCATCCGTAGGACGGTTCCGCCAAGGGATGCTTGTGAGCCTCCCCCTACATGTCGATCATCTGTCGATCAAAGGGTCGGGGCTTGTTGCCGCGATCAGCGAAGCATACGCCCAACACTATGGTGGATGCGCCGGCGTGAGCGTGCACTGCGAGGTGACACGGGACGCTTCTGGGCGAGCGCTTCTAGATCCTGAGGTGCTCAACAATACCAACGATCTTGAGATCTTCGTACTGTCAGATTCGTCATCACAGCAATTGATGTTGGTCGCTCGCCTGGACAATCTAGGCAAGGGGTCATCGGGCGCGGCGATGCAGAACCTTGAGATCATGGCGGGATTGCAACCTGGGTCGCCGTAGTCGCCCGCGTCAACGATGCGAGGGGAGCCTCCTCGGCGCGAGCAACGAAACGCGGTATCAGACGGAATAGCGTTGTAGACGGATGGCCAACGAATGCAAGGGAAGATCTCGATCGATCAACAGTTTCACAATTGCGAGCGGTAGCAAGGCTTGCTCTCGTTGGGCAATCTCTGACGAAGTGTAGGACCCCTGAAGTGTTGGCCACCACACAGCAGGTCACCGCGGCACGACTGGCTACAGCTCAGCCTCGGCCATTAGCTCAGTGAGTGTCATATCCATGGCGCGCGCCACTCGAACCACGGAGACGACCCCAGGGTTTTGCCCACCACGCTCGATGCTGCTCATGTAGGAGCGATCTATCGAGGCCCGGTGCGCGAGCTCCTCTTGCGACAACCCGCGTTCAAGCCTGGCCCTGCGTATCGCCGCGCCAAGCGACACGAGCGCGGGATCTTGCGCGTGTCGAGGCGATGAGATTGGCATTTGCCAATCGTCGGTTTATGATGACAATTGCACCACGGATGATCTTCCACATACGCCACTGCGTGAGGAGCTGGATTGATGTTCCGAGTGGATCAAAGCTCCCGGGTCCCCGTGCCCGCGCTGCTATCGGGCGGTCGCCAAGATTCCTCCATTCACACGTTCGTGGAAGTCACGAACAATCTGCCTGTCTGGATTCTTCAAGTCTTGTCGACCGCCCAGAACGATGATGAAATCGATCGGTGGCGCCGATTCTTCGTTCACGACCTGCGCGACGCCCTCGTTCTCTCCGAACTGCCCCACTGGTCGGCCCGCAATCTCTACGTCTTGCTGCCTGCGTACATGACTCGCACTGATCGACTGTCCAGCGCGCTGTGCCTTGCGGTGTGGGAGTGCGAGGAGCCTGGCAGCGATGAACTGTGCTGGCGTATCGAGACCGACCACGGCGTCGCGCTGGAAAGCATGCACGGAACCCAACCAGGAGACGAACGCAAGCGGCGCCAACTCTGGTCGGCACGCGGGCTGAACGACGGCCACGCTTGCCACGGCGGGAGCGCATGACGCGCGATCGGCATGGCGCAACGTACCGAAGCAACCAACGCAATTCTGCGCAGACTCGACCGATTTGAGGCTGAGTTGTCCGAGCGCCTTGTTGGCCTCACCCGTACGTATTCGGGCAGTTCGAACGAAGGAGACGGACTACCAGCCGAGCACCTCATGGCGCGTTGCGGCTTGCTGCCCCTTGTTGTCGTAACGGCAGTTGCCTCCACGACGTTCACCATTGGCACAGTGGTCGCGCTCAAGTTACTTGAATGCTTGTGAAGCGCCGTGCGGCGTTCCAGCGGCTACGATGAGTCGGTGGCAGGCTGCCATTCGGCCTCCACATCCATCGCGCCCATGACCAGACTCTATTTCGTACGACACGGCGAGAGCATCGCGACGGGACAACACCCAAACCTATAGAAGGCCGCCCGTATCCGGGTCTGCGTGCCTTCTTCTCCGGCGAGGCCGATAGATTCTTCGGTCGCGATGCAGAGGTCGACGCGTTACTGGAGCGTCTGCTCGCGAGAGGCGAGCGTTTCGTGGCGCTGATCGGCGCCTCCGGCTCCGGCAAGTCTTCGCTCGTGTATGCCGGCTTGATCCCGAAGCTGACGGCCGACCCTCTAGTATCGGGTGTGCGCTGGTTCGCGGTGACGTTCTCTCCCCGCGAGCTTGGAGACAATCCGTTTCAACCGCTGGCAGCCGCCTTGAAGGGGAGATTCCCCGACGAAATCTGGCACATACCCGAGCTTGCGCAAAGGTTGCGTGCGAGCTCTGCAGCATCCAGCTCGGCGCATTGAGGGCGCGTGCCTTCGCTTCCCACTGTGATGCCTGAGCTACCTGGCCAAGGCCAACGCACACCTCCCACATTGACGCCAACAGCCAATAGCGCTTGTCCGAAGGAAGCTCAGCCTGCTCGGCGACATACGGTGTGACGTAACGCAGGATGTCCTCGCGGGCACGCCGTGCAAGAACGCGGTCAGCCACGGCATCGTCGCGCTCACCTCGTTGAGCGAATTGCAACGCACGGGTCTCAAGCAGGACGGCATAGTTAACACCGTTGTAGTAGTCCTGCTTCAGATAGAAGCCGCGAGAGTAGGCGCTGATACTTTCCGAGAGGTAGGTCGGATCCGGTTGTAGATCCCACAATCGCTTGTGTACTGCGCCCCACAGACCCAAGGTCTCGGCGTCGTTTGTGTGTTCGGGATTCAGTTCTTGGAGAAACCGGTGTGCGGCCAGAAGTGCATCGAGCGGCGTGGGTTGCTTAGCGGATACCAAGCTCGAACGCTGCGTTCACGTTGTAAGTCGACAGGTCAACGATCACGAGGTCGGCACGTAGCAACTGCTCGTACATGGGCACGTCGATCGTGCCCGCGTGCACGATCTCGTCGGCCCGCAAACACTCGTGACCCGCGTCCTTGACCGCGTCACGAATGACCGCATAGGACGCGTCGAGATCGAGTACGCGCCCATCGGTGTAGTCGGTCTTCTTGCCGAAACCCTGAGCGACAAAGCAGGTACCCATCACTGACCCTCGCGTTGGCTTGGACTCGCCTGCGACGCCCTTTCAGAGACTGGACGCCTCCCAAAGTGGCAAAGAGGCGGTAGTGCATGGGTCGGGACTTTCGGCATGATGTTCTGCGTCACTGTCGAAGATTAGGGCCGAGGCCGAGCGGCACAGGGCGAAAGTGTCAGGCTACTAGGTCTGGGTCAAGCTTGCGTCGACCACAGCCTATGCCGCTCGCGAGTGCGCGCCTACTCATCGGCGGTCGGACGTCAAAGAGCCCGCCGACGAACCGCGTCAACGATGGAACTCGTGTTCCAGCCCACCATTTCATGTGCTGCGGTTTGAACGGACAGTGGGACGCGCTCTTGCGCGAAAGGGATGAGGCCAATGATCGGTTTGTTGTACATCTGGGCAAACGCGATCTCCTTGTCAATCCAGAATCTATGGGCCGCGTACATACCGGCTATGACAAGAACGCACTGAACAGGGCGAATCTGCGCATCGAGCAGACTAGAAAGGCGAGCCTCACCGATCACGGTACCCGGATCGACAAGCGGGTCATGCGTCGGGACGGAGTAGTTCCGGTACTGAAAGAACAGGGCTGCATCAAGCAGCTGAATTAGCCTGTAGTAGGCATCGTTGTACTTCCACGCGTGACTAATGAACAAGTCGTAGTTGCGGAGCGCAGGCAAGGTTGTCCTCCCGGATGCTGTTTTGCGGGCCCGTCCATCTTGCTACTCCGCGCGCTACGGTGACCAAGAACATCGCAGGGGACGCGATACTGGTTTCGGGTTCTTTTGTGAACTCCCTCGGCAACTCCTTGCCACATCGCGCGTTCTTTGATGGAAGTCATCGATCAGCGAGCATGCGGATTCTGAATGGAAATTGCCACGACGCGAGCCCCCAATTTGAAGGAGATGCATGGGCTGCGGCTACACAACAACCGATACGTCCCGCCCGCTGAACTGCCCATAGACGCCGCTGTGCCTTGGGCGCCTGCTCTGAAACAGTGAAACAGTGAGCCGTGGTCGGTGCGTTTCGACTGTGTACTCGAGGTCGGACGTTGCCGCGGTCGCCGTCATAGCTGCACGTACGCTTCGATGTCTGTGAAGTCCTGACGGTCCACGCCCGGCCCACCCTTGTTAGAGCGGCATTGGTAGGCGGGAGCCACGAAGACCCACGGGAAGGCAAACGCGGGACATCGTTCTCCCCCATCGCCCCCTCCGATTCGGCGGTGACGCTCGATACCGCGTGCGCTGCTCAAGCGCGCAAAGCACACTTGTCACGTGCACACGGTCGAGGTGTCGGTCTGCGCACCGTGGTCATGGCCGCATTGGGCGACGCAGCCTAGCGACGCGGCAAATTTTAGGAACGAGCGTCCGTCCGTTCACCCGTTTCTCGCTGCAGCCAACGTCACCGGCGGGCTACGACCCAAGTGCACGTTCCGGACCTACCAGTCGATCGCCGGAGCCCCCATCGCAGCCAGTTTTTCATTGACGGCCAGGAACGGATTCGGTCCGCTGATGAACCCAGGCGCAACGGGATGCGACATCGCGAGGTCGATCGCACGCGTATCGGACGCTTTGGCTCGTCGACGATCATGCGCAAGCTCGACTTTGTCGGCGAGTCATTGAAGGTGGGCGGAACGAACCGGATGCTCTACCTGGCTCATCCGGTCGCGGATCCGCTTGTGCAGGGACTGACGCTGTCAGCCGCACACGAGGCGCTCAAAGGGGCCTTGCGTGGCTTGCCCCGGCTGGCGCGCAGTGCCGAGCGCCCGAAGCGGGTGTCCGAGGCGGCGCGCACGCGCGACGCCGGAAACACGTGGCGGCTCGCGCTCGACGAGGTCGTCGATACCGGGGTGGACATGCGTCCCAATCTGCCCGAGCGGACTGCCGATGGGCGGCCGCTGCGGGCCGCGGCAATGATGCGGCCGATGTTTCGGGCGGCGCCGCGACTGTCGGCGTCGGTCACGCCACTGGCGATCGACAACCTGACGGTCGTCGACGATCCTGCCTATCTCGATGAACTCGATCTTCAGCTCAACGTGTCGGCCTCGATCAAGGCGGGCCTGCGGGGGCTCTGGGCATAGATCACGTCGCTCCGTGCTGAGGTATGCCGATGAACTTGCGTGATGCATTGAATGGCTTCTCCGTGGACTGGCGCGATGACCTGTCGCCGAAGTGGCGAACAGTGCTGGCGGGCGTGAGCCCCAATGCGCTCGGTGTTCTGGATACGTTGACGTTCGCGACGACGGAGCCGATCTATCCGACAAGACGCGACGTCCTGCTCGCTGGAGCACGTGCCGATGCGCATGTGTTCAGGGCGTTCGACGGCGTCGAGCCGTCGCAGGTTCGCTGTGTGCTGATCGGCCAGGATCCGTACCCGGCGTTGAGTCGCGCGACGGGGCGGTCGTTCGAGCAGGGCGACCTCAACGCGTGGGTCAGCAAGGCATCGTCGGTCGCGAACAGCTTGCGGGTCCTGCTGAGGATGCTCGTCGCCGCAAGGACAGGCGATGCCACCGTGCTGAAGATGACCTGGTCGAACTTCGTCAAGTTCACCGCGACCATCCAGCTCGAATCGCCACGCGACCTGTTCGACCATCTGCAGTCGCAGGGCGTGCTTTGCCTGAACGCCGGACTGACGATCACTCGCTACAAGTCGGGTGGCGCACCCGAACAGACCAAGGGGCACATCCCGTTCTGGAAGCCGGTGGTGGGGCAGGTACTCCGGACGGTCGCGACCCGCAACACGGGACATGTGGTGTTCCTCTGCCTTGGTCAGTTCGCGCAGAAGCTGTTGACGAGCGAGCGGGTGAAGCTCGATGCGACGACGGCGGGGACCTGGGGTACCGTTGATCATGACCAGCGACAGGTCCGACTCCTTCGCGAAGATGAGCTGCTCGTACGGGTCGGCTGAAGTCCCCTCGCACATTGCCAAGCATCTGGCTCTGGCCCCAATACTGTTCGCCGTAGCCGCTTGCTCTACGACCAGGGCGGCGTTGAGGCCTTGACCCACCAAAAATTCCGAGCGCGGATTGCCGACGACGACCGCTACCGCGACGAGCTCTTCAAGCTGCTGCACGAGCCACCATCGCAATCAGGCATCAATAGAACGAGTTGGCGCATCGCGGACTTGCGAGACGTGATGGCAAAACGAGGGTTTTCGACCGGCGGAGCAGTACTCCGCGAAGCGATTGCGAAATCGGGCTTTCGCTGGCGGTCAGCGCGCGTCGTCTTGACCAGCACCGATGACCAATATCAAGAGAAACTGGACAAGGTCCAGGGAGTCCTCGCCAGCCTCAGAGCAAACGAATGCTTCTTCTCAATCGATGAGTACGGTCCATTCTCGATCAAGGCAATACCGGGACGTGCTCTGGTCGCTCCGGGGCAATGCCCGACCGTTCCTCAATGGCACCCGAGTCCACGATGGGGGGATCGCGGTGATCGCGGGCTTCGACTTGCCGATGGATGCCTCCAGCCTGAACGCGGGCGGTCTGACCGTCAGCGACGCGCAGGGAACGGCGATCGCAGGCAGCGTCGTGACCTCACTCGACGGCATGATGGCGACCTTCGTACCTGCCGACGGCTGGCACAGCGGCAGCTACACCGCCACG
>Ga0307508_10003087_pt1 | contig 17120 bp, 16 predicted proteins | sample 9_EM_MG_FD_203089 | JGI IMG/M metagenome (GOLD analysis project Ga0307508, IMG submission 203089) | Populus trichocarpa ectomycorrhiza microbial communities from riparian zone in the Pacific Northwest, United States - 9_EM | ecosystem: Host-associated > Plants > Roots > Unclassified | place...
GGGAAGAACGATCACATGCACGACAGCCTGTGTTCCTGATGACAGCATCTTAATATTCAAATCCTTGTCATTGCTATTTTTTTTTTGTCTAATATGCCGTCTGTCAGAGACGGCGCGGAGAGAAGTCACGAAGTACCACCGTGTGCGGTGTACACACTGGCAGCGTTCGGATGTAGTCAGCCGTTCCGTCACATGGCCACCGCGAATGTGGTAGTTGGAGTCCTTAAGGGCCCGAAAGTCGTGCAACCAGCTCCATCCGATCTAGAATATTCCGAATGCTGCGAGGGCATTTGTTGTCGAATGTTGGCGTCCTGCACAGCAAACCGGTAATCACAATGATATGAATGGAATATCTCACGCGAGCTCTCGGAGTGGTTGACCTCCTTGGCGGATGCAGCCTTGTCCATCACGAACAAGCATGGCATCGAGGGTCGAGCGATTAATAAAAACGGCAAAGATGAGCGAACCGTACGATCCACGTCACTTCTACAATGACCATAATTACTGGCTGCTCTGCTTTATCGTGAGTGCTTCACGCGTTGTTGCAATGTTCGCTTCGATATCGTCAAGAAGGCCCATCTCCACCGGTACGCAACCAAATTTCTTCTTCGTAATCTTTCTCGACGTTGGGTTGTTTCTGTCAACGGCAAAGGAGAGGGATCCCAACTTCTCTGCAGTTTGCGAGCTACTTAGCTCCCGAGCCCTTTACCAATGGCACCCGCGATATATCGGAAAGGAATCCCCTCTTCAGCAACGCTGTGCTACTTCTAACGTGCGGGAGCCTTCTCGAGTGCCAAGGGACAGAGCCGCGTCGCGTCGCGTAAACGGTTCGGCATCAACGACATGCTTCATGAAACCTTTATCTCCAGTGCCACGGACGGTCAGAAGTAAACGTATAATCAATACGCGCACATTTTTGTCGACCAGCCCGAGCGCCGCTTGCTCTCCCACAGCGCAGGGGAAGTTGTCCGGCATGAGATCCTCCTCTGTGGCAATTCGCGGCACACTGCTTTTGTCGGATAGATGACAAACGACTTCCCCGTTCCTGCCAACGCCTTGTTGATACCTTCGACCGCCTTATGAACCTGTCTCCGAGCAAGATGAATGACGCCATCCGCAGTAGCCCTTGCGCAGGCTCTCAAGGTCTTCGATGCTGCTACGAAGGTCTTCAAGACGACATCGCACTGGCATAAGCATATCGTACCTGAGAGAGCGAGAGAGCTGGAATACAGCAGGAGTGAGGGAGTGGACACGCGAGTGATCTGAGGAATCCAATCGTAATTCGAAATAAAATCTTGCGCCGCGCTAATACTATTATTATTATTATAGCAAAATGAATAATGCGAGGTTGCCCGTCTAGGATACACTACGATATGCACCAAATACGGAAAGTGGAGACCCAAATCAGTTCTTTTTAAAATGAAAACTTGAAAGGGCCGCGCTGCACCGGCAGGACCAGGCTTTTGGGATGGATGGCAAAGAGACAAACACATTGTAGATAGAATATAAACGACAAATGAACGGTAATAAGTATCATAAAGAAACGGAATGAGTGAAGTATGTTGTAGATAGAGTGTAGAAGAATAGAGAGGTTAGAAGCGGCATCTTTTTGGGGGGGATTGAACTTGGAAGTCACCACCACAGTCCTCGTCTTTGGAAGGGACGGGGCTTTTTGCTGTGTGAATGTAGTTCAATAATATCAAGATTGAAGAACAATTTGGTGTTGGGTGTTGACAAGTTTAACCTTGTGTTGGTATACAATCTATGGACGGAAGGTAATATGAGGAATGCATGAAAGGAAGAAAGGAGAATGTACCGTTACGAGAGCATTTTCAAGCAGAAGTTCATACAGTACATTAAAGGTTGTAGATGTTTTGAACCATCCATTGCAACGAGAGGGAAAGCAATGGGGTCATGAGTAGGAATGATAGCTTCGATTTCAGAACACGCATCCTCTGAAGATGCTAAGGTCTTTATGGAAGGGGATCCCGATCACTGGTATGTAACAGACCGTGGTCCTTGAAAGAAATCCTGACATGCGGCCCGACTTTGGTCAATATCCCTTCGATCGAACGGTTTTAGTCACATCAAGGCAGATTTTGCGTGGAATGGAACCCCGTCCACTTACCACGATGGAAAAAACATAATGTTATCAAAGGATCCGAAAACTCGAAAACTATCGGATGACGTTGAACTAGCCGTTGGCATGCTGTGTATGGTCACCATGAATGTTAAAACAGAACACGACTTGGCAAATGGAACTCGTGGCACCATACACGATATTATACTCGACTCCAACGAACCCGATTTCAACCCTCAAAGCAGTATTATCCATTTGCAGAATCCTCCGAGAGTTATTCTTTTCAAGCCCGATGAAACAAGAGCGGTGAATCTTCCCAGTCTTCCCGAAGGCATATTTCCGATCGAACCTGCGACAACGCGATACACCATCAAAATAGGAGGGAAGTTAGTCACTGTTGAACGCCGCCAAATGCCTGTGACCAGAGGATACGCATTTACGGATGATAGATCACAAGGACAAACCTCCAACTGGCTCAATCACGCCATTTGCGGCATATGTCGCATCTTCGAGAGGCCGCGACCGGGACTCCATTCGTTTGCTACGAGATTTCGAAGACAAACTGTTCACAACTCATCCAAGTGAATGTTTAAGGAAGGAAAACACTCGCTTGGAACAGTTTGATCTGCAAACAAAAGAAGCCGTTGAAACCCGTGGCTCTGAATTGGGAGGATTTTGATGGTGCTGGGAGGATTTTAATGTATAATAATAACACGTGTACCTTAAGAAAAACGTTGACGCAACCGCCACTCTGGCTTCCGATAATGGGTTATACTCACATGCACTCCATAACACATCAGATTGAGGAGGGCAAGCGAATATGTATTATGTAGAAGGAGACAGGAGAAAGAGGCAGTGTTCTAAACGGTCACGGAGCCAGCCAGACGTCCTCAACAAGCCAAGGCAGTGAGGAATCAAGTGTGCTGGTGTGCGGAGTCTCCGCACAAAGTCTAACTGTCGGCAAGTGGCTTCTTCTTGGACACACTGGCTCGAGCGCCCGTGTGAAGGAACAATAGGGGCTGCAAGGATCCGGATCCAAGCGGTCTCAATCAAATCAAACCGTGTGAAAAAAACCGTAAGCGCCAGATGCAAAGATGTGGGTGCATGGTGCGATGTACGGCTAGATTGGTCCCGATGTATGTACAATAAAAAGGAAGGAACCAGCTCAAATTTCTCACGGATAAAGTAGCCATACCATGGAAATATTTGAGAATTTTCGCCCAAAAAATCCCACATCCGAAGAGCGCCTAATCCAACCACCACATTCGCGGCGGTGCCCGAGCACTATAAAAAAACAAATCACAACCCAACCTGGTATTTTCTCATGTAAACTTCGTACATGTGGGTACAGTCACGAGTTACGTCATTACCTCTCTGGGATGGTTGAGACATTCCGGATGCGTCTCATCGCAACATGTCCTTCCTTCCTTCCCGACGGGTCAGACAACACATCTAGCGCGCACACATGAATACAAGATTGTTGCTCGTTGTGGAGAGTCGGGGACTGGCGCTCGCCGACGCCACCCATGTCACCCTTGAGTGTATCTTCTTGCATCGATGGTTGACAGGATATATGTACTCATCGTTTCAGTTATGCGTGCCCGGCAATGAATATAATGGGCCATCTTCGCTCTCGATCGGGACACCTGCGCGGACTGGACTGAAGCTGCTCCTGATCAATCTCCAAAGCTCAAAAGAGATGCTTCATTCGAAAACGCGAGTTTCTGGAGCTTTTGCTGGTACAACGTCAGATAACACGAAAAATCAAACTTTTGTGAGGATGATTTCCCATTGTCCGCTTCCCTATCGCGCCCCCGTTGAATAATGCACACAACTCGTCGCCTGCAAGCATCCTTTAATAGTGGCATGTTTGTTGGCATTCCCTGCAAAATGCTTTAGTACCGTAGCAGCCCGCAAGCACTAGCATGATAAAGTCCTACCTGAAAGCAGCCCGAGGTGCCCTGACAGTGCGAACAGTACTTCCCGCATTAGCTCTCTTCGTGATATTGAAGAGAAGTGAGTTGTGTACGATACCTGCGCATCATTCTGGGTACTGTTGAGTTTTGACATCTATATCGATGCAGCTGATCGTGGGTGCTCCAACTGGCTTATTCTCTTGTCGACCCCTATATCAAGTGGGCGATTAACAACCTCTGGCATGCATCCTGGTGGAGAGCCTAACGCGTCCCAATGCTCACCAAAATCACGCCCATGGCCGTCTCCATCTGTGTCAAGCGCGCGCGCGATCCTTTATCACCGTGTTCGTGCGCGCCACGTCAGGTCTGGTCTGTGTTACTCATCATATCAGAAACTGAGTGAATCACGGTGTTAATAGCAACATACTAAAGCCCTGAATGCTCTGCCACTTTCTTGCTGCAACACGTCGGTCAGCGAGCAAGGTGATGAGTTATTCAGTGATCTAACTGTGATTGAGATCTTCAGATGGATCATGACGCCAGGGATGCCACCGCCTTGGAGTGTGGTTGGCATTGGGAACACGCCTCAGCTAGCACTCAAGATTTGAAACGAATGGATGAGAGTTGACAATAGACAGCCCTTTCTGTCTCCTGTGACAAACAAAAAAGACGACAGTGCAAAAGCCCTTCCTACGCGCCCGTCGGGGCCCGTCGGAACGGAATCCGGTGCCGCCCCTTTGCAGCCCGTCCTGACTTCAGGAGCATGCCTAGCTGATGCTCAGCATCAGTTCGTGGTAAGGAAAGAAATATGTAAACACATCATCACAATCCATTTCGTCAATGACTTCGGAGATCCAGTGAAATCGTGATAGCAAAGCCGCGTCGTGTCTACGTCCCGTGCCACTCACTGAATAATTTACCTGTCGCGACACGATTCCCCCCTCTGTCAGCCTATCCGACCGCGGAACCGTCATTACAACCTCCACAAACATAAGCGCCGTTAACGCGCCGAGTCGGCTGATCGTCTGCAGGGTAATTTAGGTATTCCTCGCGACGTTATCGAAATCGTAGTGGGAAACTTCGCACTTCTAGGTTTGTGATCTGTGATGGGGCTGGCTGACTATGACTACATTCGGACGCTGCGCCGTTGTATAGACAGCGGTACTTCGTGACTTCTCTCCGCGCCGTCTCTGATTGACGGCGTATTAGACAAAAAAAAACAGCAATGACAAGGATTTGAAATATTAAGATGCTGTCATCGTGCGTGTGATCGTTCTTCCCTAGTTTGACTCCCCCCCAGTACGCTCTCTTGCAGCGGGCCGCTCCGGGGAACGAGGGCTGGACTGAGGGTCGGCTAAGGGAGAGTGTGATGTGACTCATCGTCGTTGTTCCTTTCCTTGGCGCTGCACACTTCTATTCACTTTCCCCCTCACTCCCTCTGCTACGTTTTGTTCGTTCTCCTCGGTACCACGCCACCTGTGATGATTAATCATCTCTCGCATGAGTAGTGCAGGTTCACCAATGCAGGATTATTCGACATTTGGCATGAAATATTCACGTAGCGCTCCCAATACTGTTGAGTATCAAAGTCAAACGAAGGCAGTTGCGCCGCTACAACCAATAAGATCTTCGAGTTGTAAATTCACGCACATGACGCTGGTAACGCCATCAGATTGCATTTCGGGATGATTGAGATCCTCCGTATGAGTCTGCATGTCAGTCCAAGTGATTGATGTAGACGCATCTAGCAATAAATTAGATGCTTGACACGAATGTGGTGGAGTAGCTTTCCGGGTCGGATCGATTTCACAGACACAGAAAAGTACATAGACTGGAAGTCATCGTCTCTTGAGTTGCCCAACTATGAAAAGACTTCGGTTAGTTGACGTGCTGGAAACGTCCGCTTCCAGCTTATACTAGCTTCTTCCTTTTCGCATCAACAATGAAGCAGTTAATGTGTTGTCGCGCTGGAAGACACAGATGGAGCGCTGGAAGACGCCACGGCAGCCACGGGAAGAGGCGTTCATGACAGTTGACAGAGTGGGTTCACAGTCACCCAGGCCACCAATCACGAGTTGTTTGCTCATTCCCCAGCCGTCGCGATTATACAAGCAGCACATCTTAGGCCTCAAAAGAGCCGCAAGTTCCCATAGAGGGTTACACGTTCCTTAGCCTCAACTGTTTGACCTTGTGTGTGTTTGGCGCCTACACTTCTGCCACGTCCGATCTACACTGGCAGCGGGGTGATTGTCCACCATGTCCATATCTTGTGGGAATTTCTCCCTCTACAACCAGGGACACCCAGGACACCACACTCTCCCGTAAACCTTCGATCCTATCAACATTTACAACCCACAAATTGTCTTTGAACGCTAATCCATCGGATGTCGCTAAGCATACAAGATTCTCGATACAGATATCTCCTCATCGCTTGATAAGCATCATGTCCACAGAGCAGTTCACGACATCCCATGAAGCGAGAGCCTTACTCTCCCGTGTACTCGTCACTTCAGTCCATCAATTGCGTGATCTAGCCCCGTAGGTGCCACTCAAGATGATTATGATGATAGTAGCGACCACCATAAAGACTTGGTACATCGGGATCTGTCTGAGACGCCCTGCTCCTATGAAGAGTGTTCCTTGCATGAGCGTTGTCAAGAGGCTGTTGTGGATCGTGCAATCTGTGTTACCTGTTCGGCGATCGCGCTCCTCTTGGGCTTCAAGATCGGACGGAGCAGTCTGCATGGCAATACCACTCCTTCCAGGTGCTTCGGCAATTGCCATCGTGGTGTCATCCTGAATTGGGGAGTGATCACTGCCGGAGTCAAGTAGTGGTTCAGAGTTCACACCACTGTGCTCACCGCCTCGGGGGCGTTGCTAATTTCTGGCTGTGTTAAGCCAGGAGGGTCTTGCTCATTGCCATCCTCTGCGGTGGGAACGCCGGGTCCGTTCTGTGAAACCTGTGATTGAGCGATCGGTCGGCTGAGCTCAAAGTGGCGTCAAATGCAGCTCACAATGGAGTGGTCATGTTCTCCTTGTTTCTTTGCTGGTATGCATGGCGACTCAGATCTTTTGAGCGCATCTGGAGCTGGCGCTAAGATTGTGCAAGGTGGATTTGAGCAATCAGTATCAAACCAGTCAAGGGATACGCGTACTGTTTTCATCCACGTTATTGGCGGCCGAGGCTTCCGTGAGGCAGGGCACCGAGCGCTCATGGGACTGTGACAGATTACAGGGTGCCTGGGATGTATAATCCGCAGCATCGATTGGTTTGGTGCCAGCTGGAACGAGAAGGCATTGATCAGTTTGAGGTTCCTAATCCTAACGAAGGACACTCGCGATGTTTTAACAAGCCGGGCGGATTAGGTGCTGGGCTTGAAAATATGCCGAGACCGATCAATGCATGTTTGTTGGCGAACTGAGGTTAGACATACGATGACACGAGGGTCGTGCTAAAAACAGCGGTGTCGTTTTTTGGATGAATCCTGCTATCCCCGCCAAGAAGAATGCAGTTTGCAATCTTGGTGACGTTTGGCATGTCAGCACCGACTGGTTGGGGCCGACTCTGAAGTCGAAGGATGGCGTCCAAAGGGAAGGGCGGTGGGGAGAAAGGCGGAGGAGGAGGAGAGTCTGGGATTAAATACTGAGATATGGGTGCGGAAACATATTGCGTTCTGCTTCGGGTCGATTAAGTTGCAGCCATGCACGAGGTTGCGATGTGCACGACAATGTGGGACGTGCATTATTATCGTGTCTCGAGACGACTACACGTGTAACATAAAAAAACACATGGACCTGAGAAACTGAATTGTCCTCGTATGGCTGTGCTCCGCCGTCGCTGCTTCCCGATCGACTTTCCGCCTGCGGTTTCTATCAATCCCATGCCCCAAGGCGCTGCCCATGATGATGGATAATTGTGGTCAAACCAAATGTGAAAGCCGCTGTAATGCACCTTACTTGAGCGTACCATGGTTGTGATTAACAATTGCTTGCGTGTGTCGCGCAAGATGCTAGTGTATATAATTCAAGATGGAGCGCACACAGTAGCGCTCGGAATACTGTTGAGCGTCAAGGTCAGAACGAAGTATGTCTTGCTGCTGGTGTCTGTTTAATCCTTAATGATTGCGAATGCCAACTCCTTATTCAACTTCTACCGGGGCTAACCACCTTCTCGACTAGCCATGGTCATGCAAGGGAATGATCTAGGGATCCTCCCAGAAGGAGCCCCGTCTGCTGGGCCCTTCCATTTTGTAATTCAATTTTGAAACGACTCGTTATCACGTAAATGTCCAAAAAGAGAGGGAATAGATCTAGATGAAATACGCCTCGTTCCTCCCGTTCTCATTGTACAACCTTACTCTCCTTGTGGAACTGGAATTACAACAATACTAGATGTCTTCTTCAAGTTATTGCACTTTGGCGCCTCCGCCATTCGGTACGTTAGCACCTGTTGGGGGGCGTCTGTGGCTTGCATCTCTCACATCAGCCTCACACCGCTCTGGTGGACCATACACTACCTGCGCGATATTATTCGTCATTTTGGGCTTCAACGTTAGATGGCTCAGGTGGCGAGACGATATTACTGTGCCGGCTTTGGGGGCTCCGAGTTTCTGCAGTTTCTGTAGGGGCGGGGCGCCCACCACGTTTCAGTGACGGGTGTACTATATGTGGTGCTTGCAACCCGCAATTCTAATTATGCGGGCCATTCCGTCAATCCTTGGCGCGTTCTCTCAGCCAGGGCCAAACTGGATGCGTACAAAAGGACAACTTCGCCGTGTAGGATCCCTAACGCAAGCTCAGCAGGAGTTGTCACTGATCGGATACCAGCACCGCATCAAACTTAAAATAGCCAGGGATTTCACGCGCAGGCGACGGCGCACAGGCGAGCGCGAAGGCGAGCGCTAGCGCTCAGGCAAACGAAACGGGCGCAAACACACAGGCGAGCGCTTTCGCCAAACTGAATCGTGATTGACGTGATCGTGGCGACAGAGAGAATATCTCGTAGAGCGACAACATCGTCCGTGGGCCTGCCTCCTCATCTCTATCACCGTAGGTGCCACCCAGAATGATTATGGTGACAGTGGCGACGGCCATGAAGATCTTGTATATCGAAAGCCTTTCTAGATCCACATGAACCGCGCAGATGATCATGCACAGATATAACAAATGATAGGTGGGGTCTCTACTAGGTCGGAGTAGGAAACAATTTGATTGAGATGCCATCGCACGGGCTAATGAACACCAGGAGTTTCGTGTCTAAGTGCACTAGCAGGGTTGCAAGATTGAACGAAGAGGCAACTAAGGTTGTCTTGTTTTGCAACGTCATAGTAGCAGGAAGCACGCCCATACAGCAAAGAAATATGTTCTTGGCGTCCTTATACGAAAGGAAGGGTGGCGAGACAAAGAGGCAGTTGGCTGATTGCGGTGTAAGAGCTTTCTGAACCTGACGGCGCTGCCTCAGAAGGGTTGGGAGCATAGAGAAGAATAGCGGGCCGAAGTCATCATCTCCGGGGTACGTTGTGGTTCTCGGTCGATCGTTGTCCTGAAACGTCCTACTTTCTGTTTCCTTCCCTTTCAGGGCAACGGTGAGCCCAACAATTTGCCATCGCCACGACGTGCCAAATAACTCGCTGGCGGGAAGCTTCAGCGAGAGGTGTTTGTGACGGTTGGACAGTTGACAAGGAAGCTCACTATCCTATCACCAACAGGTCGATACCGTCGTTTTCCTGTCCGTAATTCCGCAAATGAGTCAGGGTTCCCATAGATCATTCACCATCCATATCCGACTCATTCTAGGCGCTAGTGATAACGGCCCCCACTGAATCTCGCCGTTTGACGTTGCATAGAATATTAGCTGATCGGCAGAGACGATGGTGAATTGGTGTTCGTCAAACCATGGTATAAGCATGTACGCAAGGGGAGGCTGCTCGGAAGATTCCGCAGTCTGTTGTGTCGCAGTATTTGGCCTACGCGTCTATTCGTCCTGTTCGACCGAGTTAGAGGACATAGATGGAGTTGGAACAGTGCATTCATCATGGGCATGCATAGGCGGCGGCATACGCGAACAACAGCGATATTCAACGATAAGCCTTTCCCCGTACGCACCAATCTGCACTTCAGTTGTGGGATTTTCCCTGCAAGGACGTGGCCCAGAACAGCACACTTTCGTATTTCCAACCCTCAATCCTATCGATACGAGTTTACAATCCTGTTGGCATCTTTGAACAACACTAAACAGCTGAGTCCTACTAGGATACAAGGTCGCCGATACCGTATCGCCTTATCCGTCTCCCTCTACAAGCATCGAATCTGCAGTGCAGTTTATGACATCCCGTAGAGCGAGAGCCATGTTCTTGTCTATCCGTCTCCGTTTCTATCAATTACGCGACCTAGCACCGTAGATCCCACTCAGGATGATTATAATCAAAGTGGCGACCGCCATGAAAACTTGGTACATCGGTATCTTTCTGACGCACGCCATTCCTATGAACATTGTCCCTCGCGTGAGTGTGGTCCCAGGGACTGTTTATGGATCACGGAATCTGCATCACCTGTGCAGCCTTTGGGGTACTCTTGGGCTTCAATATCAAAGGAAGCGGTCTGTACGGCAATATCACTGCTCCTAGGTGCTTCAACGACTGCTGCCGCGGAATCATCTTGCGTTGAAGAAGTGATCAACGCCTGGGATGGATATTTAACAAGATGATACAGAATCTGCACGGGTATGCTTACTATCTCAGGGACATTGGTAATTTCTGGCTGTGTTGAGCACGCGGGCTCTCGATAGTCATCGTGCTTTGCTGGGATGAAAGCGTCGGGTATGGTCTTTACAGCCAGTTGTTGGACAGTCAGTCACTAATACACCAGGTGGCGTCAATCCGGCTCACGATGGGGTGGGTATTATCTCCTTGCTCCTCTGCTGACGCGCGTGCCAACTCGGATGTTCTGGGTGCGTCTGGATCTGATGCGGCGAATGTGCAACCTGCACTTGAGCAATCAATTTATCAAATTTTGAAGGAATGCGCATACCGCTCTCGTTGATGCACTTAGCGGTAGGAGTTTGCAACGCTGAACATTCACGGGACGGTAAAGAGGCGTATGGTAGCTGGGGTGTATCATCCGAGGAATTTGCGGGCTGGGGATTGCCTAGAGCGAGAAGATACTGAATATCTTGGTGGCCCTCAATCCTGGCGGTAAAAAAACCCACAATGTTCGGATCGACCGAAAATATACCGAGGGGCCTTTTAGTATGCAATCGTTAGCTGCAAGGTTAGACATACGTTGAGTCGAGGGCTGGCTCCGAGCCTAAGTCAACGGCCGCGTTTGAACCCCGCGCGTTCCAGTCAGGTTCAAGAAAACAGTTCAGAGTCTTAACAACTGGTGTAGTGCTGATGGATTGAGGGAAATTTTGCATTCTGAAAACCGTGTGCGAATCAAACGGAAGGGGGAGGGGAGGGGGAAGGTGATGAAGCGCTCAGATTTGGGGGATATTTATTTGGATGGGTTGGCCGTGCGATCCATGGAGTAGGCAGATCACGTAACAATCTATTTTGTCTGGCCAACCCTTTTGACGAGAAGCGGTGCCCCATATAAATTCACTCAATAGCTAGCTTGGGCGAGGGCGATACACACCAGTCTGGCTGGCGGCTTGTCTCTTCATCCTCACCTTTTTTCATTATCAAATTGTATTCTTGCACCCCTCTTGGTTCACTTATCCCTCTGCTTCTTTTCCTGCTTCACGTTCGTCCTTGCTGACCTTTGTTCCCCTGCCACTTTTATCGAACGACACATCGTGTATACATCGTGCATCGGAGCGAATTTCCACCCGGAAATGCTCGCTAGTCCCCTTCTGGGATGAACCTACGGAATGGGACATAATGAGGTGAATCGGATAGACAGGATTAGCTCAGGGGCACTTAAAGAGCATCTCCTATGTCCGCTCTTGCGCGTGTTCTTCATTCCAATGCCCGGGTTGTTCCTAGCTCGCTCGCGTTCGTCCGGCTCTCGTTCCCTCTCTCCCTTCCCACGTCGCGATCGTCCTTGCTAACCTTCATTCTCTTTCCTCACTCCCGAACTCGCTTCCCCGCATTCAAATCACATTCATCCTTACTAACAGTTATTCCTCTTCCTCACATTCCATCTCCCTTTCTTGCACGCTCCAATGCCCAGGTCGTTCCGCCTCGCCGCCAGCTTGCATTTGTCCTCCCTCCACGGCTCGCGCTCTCTTCCCTCACTCCGGCGCATCGCGTTGTCCCCCCTTCCCTCCTATCTTCCTTCGGCTTTCTCGCCCTCGCCCTTTTTTTCCTTTCAGCATCCCTCCCCGGTCAATTGCTGAACTTAGCTAATGCTCAGAATGATTGTGATCAGCGCTGCAGCTGTTATGATGGCTAGATACACCAAAAGTCTGCTCCACCCCTGTCACCAGGAATAACAACCTCTCAGCGCCATCATGATAGCCGCATGGCTCGAGTTGACCGATTCATGGTGAACGGTCAAATGGTGTGCAAACACAACAAGAAACCTAAAAATACAATCGAACTGCAGACCAAGCGAGCACGACTCGCGGCAGCGATATTCTCTTTTCTCCAAATATGAATCCGATTCCGAGGTATCAGTGCTACCTCCTGTTTTGTAACTCCCTTTTGGTCTGGATCCCACCTCGCAGAATTCATGGAATTCTCTAGCACATTTGTATGATGGACTAAGTTTCTTTCGCTTCATTTCCATTATTGTTCAACGTTCTCTCTTCAAACATCTGTACCATTCGACGCATTTTGGAGTGACACGGGCACTGGCAATATACACACATATAATTGACGGGTACCTTCTTACTGTACTAAGCATATCGCCCAGCATCATCACCATACCTCGCCGCTCATCAACTCTATCCACGACGCCGTCCATACACGCTATCCGGGCTCGTGGTCTTCACACAGCGCTAACCGGGGATTTATGCTCGTTCCACTTTTATCCTCGTCAAACTGGGTAACGTGCGCGCATTCTAGATAATACGTGGTGTCGCAGTTGAGCGATGATAAGTGCGGGAGCCAAAGTGTAAACCTGAATCTTTTCGGAATGAGTCGAGCACAAGAACACGAATCCGAACGTGATGGTCGAAAAAGCCACCTTGGCCTAGCTAGCTGCATGCCACAAGTTTCAGCAAACGGGTCATATCGCGTCTGCACGCACCAGCGAAGCCCCTTGAGCCGCGGCCAATTTGCCACACCAGCTCCCGTCCAAACGCAGCGTGTCCCACAGACAAGGCGTCCGTAGTGTGTTGTTTCGCATACACCCAAACTGCCGAGTTCAAGTCAGCCTTGTACATCTCAAAGCAACGTTGTTGGACATCCAGAAGCGCAGGCAGTGTTGTTGAGCCGAATGCAACAGCAATTTCATATTCTGCAGCAAACGCGAAAGCGACAATCAAAGCATGTGATATCCTCCGCCAACAGAAATGGTCTGCCCCGTGATATCTGTCGAGCGCACCGTCAACTGCTAGTATGACTTCGCGACGAAAAGGACTTACAATCGCTTATACGGCTGACGCGGAAACTAACAAGGTTTGCAACATCGTCCGGGCACCCAATACGCTTGAGTGGCCTCTCTTGCATGGCGCTATCCAGTACAACCAATGCAGTTTGCCTAGGGGAGATGTAGGCGGTGATGTTTTCCCCGTGTTTGACATCGGAGTAAGTTTATCGTAGTCTCATGTCGGGCGCTCTCGCGCTCATCACGAACAGGGTTACTTTTGTCTATGGGGTGCCCTGTCCTCCGTTCCTACCATCCCTCAGGCTCCCCACCGTATCGGGGAGGGCACGGAGCGGCATCCACACTTTTCGCCGCGTTTAGAGGATGTTTCGCCCGATCGGCCGGATCCACGAGTGCGGCGTGGGCGCCCCGCATCCCAAAGCATCGGCGGCTTGCGCTCGTCATACAAACCCTACGCTTCTAATAGGGAGGGAAACCAAGGACACAAGGAATTTTAACAGACAAACGGTACGACGTGTTACGATGTAGCGTTGCGCGACCGAGTAGGGATTACGTTGCATGCATTTGAGTTGTTGTCACGCCGAATTCCTGAGTCGCGTAAACATCAAGTATGACACTGAATGAACTACTAGTGGGATGCCATATCGCAAGGGAATTGGGGCTTGATTAGTCGAACGAAGCCCAGCGGATGCAGAACGCAGATATGCAATTGACCTAGTATCAAGGACATCGGGGACCAGCAAGTTCTTGATATGAGCTCTATGACGAGAGACAATGAGATCGGAACACAGCCCGCAGTCATTTGTGGTTCAGTATTTGGCATCCGCGCCTACCTGTTCGTGTTGGTCCCCAGCCTCCTGAGCATATTTCAGCCCACTCTAGGGAACCATTCTCGCGCGTCGATACATTCAATCCTGTGGTTCCACGCAACATGAACTGGCGCCATCCACTGTTCATCGCTGGTGTCGACTTTGATTCTGATCAAAAGTCCTACTATCCCATTCAAACACTTCCAGGCTACGGACTGTCGAATCTAGATAAAGCACACAAGTTTTCGATACTACGTCATCGCTCTACAAGCATCGTCACGACATTCCGTAGAGTGAGAGCCACGCCAACGATGATATTTGGCACATCCTTTGATATTCTTCACTTCGAGGATTTAGCGCCATAATAGCCTGTTAACACCAGCGAAATGACAGCTGTGGCCATCATCAACGCTCGGTACACTGGGAACTCTTTCAGGCCCTCTGGCACTGCAAATAAATCGGTTACCACACATAAGCCCTCATGAAGTAAAAGTCGGTGGCGTTGTAGACAATACCTGTGCAGAGACGTTTGTACTCTTGGGCTTCAATATCCAATGGTCCATGTTGCGCGACAATATCACCGGGTGTGGGTCCTTTGCCTGCGGTGTCCCCAAGCTCGTCCTGTATTCAACAAGCAACCGCTGACTTCAGAAAGTGCCCTCCCATGAAGGCTCGCACCTTGACGCTCACTAGGCTCGTGGCAAGATTGGTCCCTGTCTGTGTCACGCTCATGGACTCTCCTTTACTGCAATGGTCTGCGATGTCGGATTCGGTCTGCGGAGCCCATGTGAGTGAAAATTGAGCAACACCATCAACGGCAACGTACTGCTGGAACCTCAACTACTCGGTCGCTTTCGTGTTGCAACATCGGAAGGCAAGTCGCTATTGGTCGCACAAGCGATCAGAATGGTTTTCGCATCATTGACCTTACATACCCCCTTCCATTTGCGTTTGTAACTGCATGAGTTTCGCACTAGCACCATCTGGAGTGATGTTGACGTCGGCAGCGACATTGTCTGTCTGTGTTGCTGCACATCCTTTTGAATATCTGTTGTTATCTATCGGATCCTTTGACTGCGCACCAGATATATCGCTCGGGTAGTTGTCACAAGAGGGATCCAGTCCGTGTTTCCCAGTATAAAGAGAATTGTCGACCATCACTGGCTGGATGGCAGGGGAGGGACCGATGAAATGTTTAGACAGGCCGATGGTGTCTGAAGGGTGGGAGGAGTTGGAGAGGAGCAGGGGGAAATGTCGCTCATGTCGCTTTTAAATACTGGGGCAGCCTAGCCTGAGGCATGGTCGTGCGCTCCGTGTTTGCTGTGGTCATCAATTCAATTCGAAATCTTATTCATCACCGGGCGGTCACTTTTGCCCAAATTTAGTAATTCGTCGCAACCTCGGTATGACCTCGCCGCCGCCGCCGTCATCGACATGAAGTGGTGATGTTGTTCCGGCTATCAGCAACACAGGCATTCTCTTCATTGTGAGTGTGTGCGGAGTGGAAAAACATGCACTCCACATGAGGCGTGACAGTGAGGGGAACATTGTCAGCATTGGCACTGGCCGCAATGGCGGGCATTTGATTGTCTGCCTGAAAATCAGTCCTGCGCAGCAAACCCGCAATCATCACTCTAATGAATAAGATTTTGAATTGAATTGATTAGTTGGTTTGGGCCCTTCTCCTAGCGTCGATATTGTGCATTTAGGGCAGAAATGAGACCTAACACGTGATGTACCTGAGTTGAACTGCCCACGCTACATGAAAGGGGGGCCATCTAACTTCGGCTGATAGGTCTTCCGTGAGTAGCCAACTCTAAATATTACCAATTACAAAGTGACGACGCACGCATATTCCATTTGTATTATCGACCCCGGAATCGAGGGTTCGTGCTTTGCACCGTTTCATTCTCCTTATTTGGCAACCTCCGAGATTTTTCCTCCAGTCCTCTTCAACTCAAGTAAACACGTACACGTCGCCAACCTTTGCCTACTGTATACATGTATCATCCCGGATACCGCTTGCCAGTTGTGATCGGATGCATTTCCTTTCAAAAAATGAAAAAAAAGCCCGCCTTTTTTGTTTATCCCCGATCTCAAACTGAAATATCTTATGATCCTCCTTATTATCGACGGGACGCCTGCTGCCAGCATGAATGATGGTGGCTGCCGTCTTCTCTTACGCTAAACACCAATGAGACCAATTGCAATCACCCGCAAGCCACGTGGAGGGTGGTTGGAATGGCTATTGAACCAATACGTGGGCAGATCCTCATTATTATTATTATTATTATTATCATTATTTTGAATCAATCTTACAACTTCATCTAGTAGGGCACTCGCATCCCTCGACGCGGTCGGGCGGGCCTACGTGTCACGTTCAATTTGTACCACACGAGGCACAGATCGATTAAGTGAGATGTCAGCTTGCCTCCATGCCGAGAAGATTGACGAGCCTTTGGCAGCAGTGCACTGCACTTTGCACGGCAATCTGCATCAACATTATCTGCTGCTTAGAGGAACATACCGAAATCCTTCGGTGTTTCCCAAAATATTCAACCCTACCCCTTTAGTGAACTTACAGACCCACTGCCAGTAGCACCCGTCCAAAGAAAGGAATTCGCTTTGGTTTTCCATGTCATGTCGCTTATATTTCATGCCTTTTTTGTTCCCTTCCGACGCGTCTGTCTCCGAGTGAGTGTCTCCTGAATGTCAGGATTGGGTATAGGATGGGCCGCCCACACATTTCTCGCCCTGGTTTTCCATTTCCAAGGAACTCAGGCTGGAAAGCTGGAACGTTTCATTCTCTCCAACTTGTTCTCTGCA
>Ga0307508_10003088_pt1 | contig 17118 bp, 20 predicted proteins | sample 9_EM_MG_FD_203089 | JGI IMG/M metagenome (GOLD analysis project Ga0307508, IMG submission 203089) | Populus trichocarpa ectomycorrhiza microbial communities from riparian zone in the Pacific Northwest, United States - 9_EM | ecosystem: Host-associated > Plants > Roots > Unclassified | place...
TACGACAATAGCAGTACGTCCGATGTATGAAGTCGTCAGGTCGAGTCTTTCCTTCAGGATTTGCCACATCTCGCTTGGATCGGACAGTCCATTTACGTAAATGGCTGCTTCATCGGTACAGGAGAAACGAATGGCCGATATTGTGTAGGCTCGTCGCTTTTGGTAGTCGGCTGTTGCGGTCCTTGCAGCAGCTGTATTGCCAGCTGCAGGTTCATCTTCTTCTCTGTTGACGATCGCATAAGCACCCATCGCCTGCAGAATGACAGTCACATCGCCTTTCCAGATACCGTAGTTTGTATTGCTTAGCTTCTTGATAGACCCGAACTTTGACGTGTAGTAGGTCTTTGACAACTGGTCATTGTGGGAAGACATTTTTGGGTGACGCTGTGTAATGCGGGGTAGGTAAATCGGCGAATCGGCAGAAAAGTATGAAGATGAGATTTTTCAACCGAGCGTGAGGATAATAATCAATAGATTAAATGGATATGGATTCGAGAGTGGTATTGCGCTGACCCGGGCTCATAACCTGTCAAGATTATGATGGAAGTTTGATGGAACGATGAAGTCTTGTGTGTATTGTCTTGTCTTAGAGAGAAAGGCAGGAAAAGTGAAAAGTCTGAATACACGTATATGACGTGATTCTACACGTGACAAAGCTGAACGAGTGAGATATTGCAACACAACGCTTGCTAGTTTGTGCGAGTGATATTCTGTGTTCTCGACAACAGTCGAAGACCTGGACCTGGCGCCAGCGCTGTCGATAACGCCTGCGACGGCGATCGCGAGCGCGCTGGCGACGGTGTACGAGCGGGACTACAGCCGGCTGGCAGTGGTGCACAGCACGACGCGGGCACTGCTCGGGTACGTGAGCGCGGCGCAGCTGGCGACAGGCAACGGCGCCGCACCAGTGCGCAACGCCACGAACTGCCCCGACCCGCGCCGCGAGAAGGGCTGCGAGATCGCCACGTCCGCTACGTCGCTCGAGGGGCTACTCGCCTTCTTCAGCCGCGGCGGGGGCTTCGCCGTCGTCACCGATCCCGGCCGCAGGTTCGTGCTCGGCGTCGCGACCAGGCTCGACCTGATGGAGTCCCTGAAGAGGAGACTTGGGTAGCGTGGGGAATAGCTACTGCGGCTGACTGGCCGCGGCTGCCCTGCGATGTGCCCTGCGTGACGTGTCGTGATGTGATCGGAATGCCTCAGCTCAGCCCGCGAGCACTGACGTAGACCCCACTATCTACCTACCTAGTCAGTCCCACATTCCGACCCTCTCTCGCGCAAAGACACAGAGCTGTGACTACATATGCTGCACTTCAACTCCGAACAACCAAATAATATCCGACAATTCGTGCCTTCCAACTCCCGGGACTCCCGCGAGCGGAGGGGATTTGAGAAACCCCCCCGTCGTCATCATCATCATCATCACCCGTCCACCGCCGTAGCTGCAACGCGGAAGTTTTTCTTTCTTTTCTTTTCTTCTTTTTTGCGGAGGAGGGAGACTATACTGTGCCTCGTTTCCGATCGACCGCGAGGTATCCCTTCCGTCCTTTATACTCACTACACGTAGCGAGTGCGGGGTACTTACAGCATACTCCAAGGTCCGGGCACTCCTGACTCGAACTGTGTACAGAGCGAGGTAGATGGTGAATACTTCGGACCGCGTTTGCTCTGTGATGCCCACTTGCATTCCGTCACATCGTATCGTATCGTATCGTGAGTCGGCGGTTGGTAGAGTAAACCCATCGGAGATTGTTTGGCGGTAGTTATACGCTGTTGTGCTTCTACTCCTCGTGCTCAGCTGAGCTGGGCTGCGTGATCCTGTCCCAGCTCTGTATGTTCATTTGGCCGATAACAGCCCCACCACGATCTAGCAGACTGGCTTGGCTAGCTAGGCTAGACTATCGAAACCGACCGCAGGCTTTGCGCCACGGTGTGTGTAGGTAGTGCATTTGCGTATGCGGGAATATCGGCCCGGGCCGGCGAGGAAGGTCTGCAAGCACGTATCTAGGTGCTTTACACCTAACCGAACGGCAGCAGGGGAGGCTATGTGCGAATCGGAAAGCTGTATGTAGTTACATCGCCACCACAGCGCTGTGATGCGATCTTATCCTGCATACTAAATCTGGGGTTAGGCAACTTTTAGGTTAGGCATCTTTGGAAGGACGCCTCTATGACCGTTCTCCGGTAGATTCTTGATCGCCCATCTCAATACATTCACATAGGTCAACAGGTTAGTTACAGTGGACAAAATCAATCAGCAGCTACTACGCATCAAGGAAATTTCTTCCACCCATCACAAGAAACTGGATTTTGTTTACGACAGAGCAATTCAAAGCATCAGCGAAGGCCCCTCGAATGAAATGGCCTTTCGAGCCCTGTCATGCATGTTGAGCGCCGCCTCGAAACCCTTGACGATTGACGAGCTGACAGAAGTGGTCGCTATTGAGACGGACTCCAGAGCACTGAACCCGGATAACGTGCCATCGAAGGAAGCCCCGAGCGACATCTGCGCCGGTCTGATTTACATCGAAGGGAACTAGAGCAAAACAGTCCGACTCACACATTACACCACTCAGGAGCATCTCCGGAAAACGTCAGCAGTACCTACGCACTTGCAAACCGACAGCGGATACCATAGCACGGTCTGTGCCACGTATCTATCTTTTGATCGGGTCATCAATCCTTTGCGAAACCTTTACCGAACTATTGAACCGACAGCGATGCAACGCATTCCTGGGTTATGCAGTAACCAGCCTTGCAGCACATCTCATCTCTTGCGATGAGAATACGACCGAAGCCGCGGTAGCACGATTTATTGCCGACCCGAGCTGGTATTCTCTTACTTTCAAGTGTATGCATGACTGCAGTCCACGACCAGGAAATTGTTCTACTTTTCATGCCGCCTGCTATCTCGGCTGTGAGGCAGTTGTCCGAAGAATGATCGATCTTGGTGCGACGCCTCGGCCCCCGGTGAGTTCTGGAACGACTCCGTTGCATCAGGCGGTCATAAGCGGGTTGGAGGCCGTGGTACGGCTACTGGTTGAAAATGGCACCCAGGTGTCGGTCAGCGACATGGACGGGAACCAGCCGCTGCATTGGGCGCTCGAGAGAAAATCCCTGAGGCTGGCTCGCCTACTTGTAGGGTTGGGAGCCGACCTCTCGGCCACCGGAAAATCGGAGTAACGCCACTGCACTTGGCAGCCGGATATAAGAGATACGAGAACGATCTGGAAGCGGTATCATGGGTGCGACTGCTGGTGGATCGAGGCGCCGATGTCTCCGCCACCGATAACATGGGTCAAACTCCGCTGCACTTTGCCGCCCAATGCACGAAACCAGTGCCTGTAGCGCAGTTGTTACTTGATCTAGGCGCCGATATCAATGCCGTCGATAAGCGCAAGAGCTCGCCGCTGCACTATGCAGCCAGTAGCGGGAACGAACCGATGTTGTGGCTGCTGATGGGTGCTGACATGTCGATCTTCGATCGCGATGGGGAGACAGCACTGCACGCGGCAGCCAGGAGGGAAAACAAAGGGGCGCTGCGGCTGTTGATCGATCTTGGAGCAGATGTTTCGACGATCACTAGAGACGGGAAGACGCTATTGCACTTGGTCGCTGCATCCCCGGGCGATTTCAAGGCTGCGCCACTAGTGCAACTACTGGTAGATCGGGGCGCCGACATCTCCGCCATCGATAAGAATGGGGGAATCTTTTCGGTCTAGTAATGAGCATAACGAGCTGAACGCGGTTCTATCAGGTCCGCTTTCCTCCCGCCTCTGCCCACAGGATCTTCTGCTGGGCCTCCCATTCAGGACACATCTTGAAGAGGTGATCCCGTGTCTGCGCCTGGTGCCGGCGCCACCAGCGACCACGCCGTCCGGCTTTTGGCTATTTGGCATCCTGTATTTCTTTCTGGAGGTCCGGAACCGGAAAAAGTGTGCTTTAGGAGGTCATACGCATAAAGAAAAAGAAGAGACAAACTTCCGTCCAACCTTCCCACACCACCCGAGAAGCCAGCAGAGCAGCACATTCAGAAGTAACGAGAAACTTTACGATATCGGACACAGGTTGGCCCTGAAGGGATAAGCAGTGGGCAAGATCAAAGAACCCTCCAGTGTCACCCTCCTAGCGCTCCCGATCCAAGTTCATCTCGCTCAGTGCCCGACCTTTATCATATCCAACAGCGGATTCAGCACACTTCCGGTGAATATCTCAACCAAACTTCCCGATCCCCTCCGATGCAGCAGCTGCTTCGGCCCAACAACTTCTTTTGTTTCCAACCCTCCCTGCGCTGAGTCTTGGAGAACAGATTATGCAGATGCAGCAGACCCATCGCGAAATACAATAGCAAGTTCAACGGCTGGGTCAGCAAGGCTGGTCGAGCTCCGTCAAGAGATCTCCCACTCGTAAGTCTACTCCTTAGTTTTGGTGGTTCAGTGGCCAATATTGAAGGTCCAGGGAACGCAACAACCTTGCAAGGGTGCTCACTTCCTCGGTCATCCGTCACGAAATGCGTCTTGAAGTCTTATATGACTTGAACAATCAACCTATCTAAGGATTCCCTGAAACACGTGGTGATGTCGGGTCACTCACTGGTGAGCTCCCTATGTTGGTGGTAAGTTAGATCATTCAATCTGAATGCAAGGATAGGTCGCCAGCTCAACTCCTTCCTCGCCCGGCTGGGTTTGGCCGTTCATGGCAACCTCACTGCTCGGAGACGACGGTCCGCCAACTTCATCGGCATGTCTAGTATTTACTGATATCGTATTGCCGGTGGAAGTTAACGGCCTTTGTGATTGGCGAGAGGTTCTCCTTTCCCCGTCCAGATTTTAGTGGAAAAGGCGTTGCCCCTGGAGATTACGGTTTACTTCTATACAGGAGCATTGGGAGATAGATCTCCTTGCTTTTCTTCTTCTTCTCCACTGCTGCGACCTCTGCGGCAAAGTCTGGTGCTTAGATATAACTAGTCGCGGACGAACGTGTATGTACTAGATACATAGCCGCGCCACGTGGGTTAGAAGTCTACATATGGCATGTAGATAGTCAAAATTGCACAGTATGGACGGAAAAAAAAAAGTAATTGAGAAGAAAAAACCGCGGAAATACACAGCTACACGGAAGTAAAGCAGCAACCATTCATTTGACTACTATGTACTCTAGGTGTGTGTGCCATGAGCTTTGCGGCCTACCGAAGCGTAGATGGTAGTAACTGGGTGGCCATAGGAACGCCGTCTGATGCAGGAGCAGGTGTGGTCTGATAGATTTACCGTTAACTGACATATAGATATATGCCGGTCGTTGATCGGAGTTCCCACGGTCACATGGTTACCCCGCGCATAAAGTTAGAGATTCCTTCGGCAAGGAACAGCCCCACTGCGATGACCTTTGAGGCGGATTGTTGTCTGCCAAACTCCTTGCTGTTGATCTCGATGGGGATTTGGAGTACAGGTAGGTCGCGCTCCTCCTTGTATATCTATTGTGTTTGCCGTACCGGTTAAATTGGACGCAAGAGAGCCAAACCTGGGGTCTGGAAACAATGGCGTGCCCACAGGGAGACAGGAATGTACAGTCCCGCGTGCGAGAGTAGAAGTGGATGTACAAGTGTCCAACGCCGCGCAGTCGTTTAAGCAAATTGTCAGTAACTATATTTTGTCACGGCGCTTACTTGCCGTGGGACGTGCACTACGGTAAATAGAATTACACGCCAGGGTATATAATACATATCTACATACGTGAATACATAGTCAATTGAAGAAAGCCCAACATGCCAGAAGATTAGCCTCGGTGCCACAGCTGTATTTGGTATCCGCCACCATTCCTTCACTCGAGTGACGTCACATGGATCGCACGAAGTTGGAGGAGTGGAATACATAGTCTATCTACATAGGAAAATGCCCTTTCCACACAAGAGCCTGCTAGCTGCCACATCCTTGCATTCGGGAATAAAGGCATATATGTACATATCAACAAAGTATGCGCGACCTCGGCATCTCCTCATCAGTGCCACAACCGACGACGATGAACCTCCACTCAGCGCGCCTCATCCTGCTTCTCCTCCCTCTAGCCAGTGGCTCCCGCTCTCCGAACGCATTTACGCTCTCGATCGCCGCTTTCAACAGCTCGCACTCGGGCCCTCCGCCGCGCAACCTCGCCGTCTCCGTGCTCCGCGAGCTGCAGCGCCCGCTCGCGGTGCTGACCGAGCAGCCGCAGCCGCAGCCGTTCGCGCTCACCGCCAACGAGCGCGTGCTGATGCTCGCCGACACGGGACAGCTCGCCTTCGTGACGCCCACCGGCCAGGTCGCGTTCTCGATCGTGCGCCAGCGGTCCGCGCTCGTGGCCGCCGTCGACTTGGCGTGCGAGGAGTCGACGGAGCGGAGTGCGCTCGCACTCAGACCCGCGGATGTGAGGATGAGTCCGTCCCCCACCCCCCCCCCTCCCGGATGGGAGCTCCCGGAACTGATGCGGTGCGAACAGCGTTCTGTGCCCAGCGAGACGAAGGCGACGGGTATGGATTGTTTGTCAAGGCGAAGATCCCGCAGGGCCATGGTGGGTTTGGCGACGTGGCTACGAGGGAGGGTTGCTGATGCGCGTATGTGCTAGGCTCGTCGTGCATCGCTGTTGCTGTGATGGTTGGGAGGGGAGAGGGTACTTTGTGAAGTGGGGGCGCCCCGTCGCCGATGATAGCGCATCCGCGACTGTGCCTCGTAATGGGCTCCGGGGGAGGGGCGGTCTGTTCTTTGATATCCCTATTTCAGATGCATGGGTGGGGGTGGCAATTGTTTCAGCGGCTGTCATGGCTCATTCTTCCACTCGGGTTTCCATATTGCAGTAGGCAGGATCCTTCGTCGGATTCCAAGAGTCGATGCGATCAGCTGCAGGGACCCGTACTCTGTCGGGTCTGGCCTACAGGGTGCTGTCTGACGGTGGACTTCCGCAGGCCCAGACGCGGCGAGGCCGAGCCAGCGGTTCCTTCGCACGATGGGGATGTTGGCGAATGGCTGCAGTTGTCCGCGCCTGTTCTGCTCGAGCGAGCTGGCGAATATCATGGACCACTCGTGCAACAGAGAGAGGAAGCCCACGTCTCACAGACAAGGGCCATAGATCCACTGGCATAACACATCTGTTGTGCTTGGTAAGGGATCTTGCAAAAAGATGAATGTAATTGACTTCACCCAGGCTCGATCTGGGGACCTTGTGTGTGTTAGACACATGTGATAACCAACTACACCATGAAGCCACTTACAGTGAAGATGTGCGTCGTGATTAGATGTTCGCTCTCGTGATGGGAAAGTCACGCACAGCTCGCCTGGGAAGCTACTGGAACGAAGGACTTTCAGCCGTCTTGTGTAATTAGGGTGGGATTCACGCATGCGGACTGGCATAGTGACCCGTGGGGTGGGGTGGCGAGGGTGCTTTGGACCGGGAAGAGGCGCGCGCAATGCCGCTTCGCAGACCCCTCGCGCACCTCAAGCGAGAGATCTCCGAGAAGAAGTGGGCGGAAGCCTGACAATGGGCTGGAGGCCGGACCCTCACAGGATGCCGAGCAGGCAGAAGCCCGACGGCACGGTTGCTGGTGGCTCTAAGAGGCTCGCTTTGAGGTTTTGTCAGCTGAAGACCGGTCACTGCCTCGCCGGGCAGTACCTCCACTGGGCGAAGAACCGACCTGCCACTCAGTGCCTGTGGTGCCGGAACTGGACGCAGACACGGAGTCACCTCTTCAAGGTGTGCCCCGAATGGAAGGCCCGGCAGAAGATCCTGTGGGCAGAGGTGCGGAAGGGAAGCAGGAGGGGAAAGAGCCAGTTCAAGATCCGGGACCTCCTTGCCGACAGGAGGTGCAGCCAGGCGGTACGCGACGTCCTCGCGACCACGCGCGGATGTGTGGAGGCTGGCCCCGGCTGAGGAAGACGTGGGGAGCGAGGGGTCAGGATGAGAGCTCCGGGAGTTCCGGGAGCGGGAAGAGGAGAGGAGGGCGGAGGCGGAGGAGTTGGGTGCCGGGGGGAGCTACCGCTGTTCCTGCCCACGCCTTGCTTCATGGCGCCTGCGGAAGAGGTGTAGGCGCTACAGGGTGGCCGAGGGGACGCCAAATCAAGGGCCCGAGTCGTTGAAGTCGACATTGTCGGAGTAGCACCCACTATCTGTAGTCGTCGACTGAACCAATAACGATGTGGATGTAGGCATCGCTCATATGCCATCACTCGAATCTTATAGGCGGCGCGGCTGTCAAGATTATGATGGAAGTTTGATGGAACGATGAAGTCTTGTGTGTATTGTCTTGTCTTAGAGAGAAAGGCAGGAAAAGTGAAAAGTCAGAATACACGTATATGACGTGATTCTACACGTGACAAGCTGAACGAGTGAGATATTGCAACAGCGGCCGCAAAGCCGGAGAGGTGTGCACATGCCGCGACCCAGACAGGTCACACGCGATCAATGAATAAATAAATAAGCTTTTTTTTTAAAAAAAAACCCCCCCTCTCCCGGTGGCGCGAGAGGCATGCAAACAGAGGGGGAACAAGAGCAAGAGACAGCCGCAGCACAGCCGAGCAGTCCGACGCGAACCCCGACGCAAAAGCGTTCCGCCACGAAACTGCGCGCAACTATCTACCCGCTCCAGCCGACAAGCGAGCGGGGCGTGTTAGTTAAGCGCCGGCGACGGGGGTGGGGGGTTCCGACGTCGACTAGTCGAGTTAGCGCCGTCTCGGCGTGCCCCACACACTCGACAGACAATTTTCCCCGACGAGCGCAATCGCCAACGAGCATCACCCCGCGCCATCGACCGAGCAAGCAAGCGAGCAAGCAAGCAAGAACCGAAGCAAGCAAGCAAGGAAGCACGCCGCCAGCGCCCGTACCCACGCACACCACACGACACCACACGACACCACGATGATTCCGCTGCCGCGCGCGCTGCTGCGTCCGACGACGCTGCTGCGATCGGCGTCGACCTCCGGCTCCGCCGCGCCGACGGGGGCGCTCGGCTGGGACACGTTCCTGCAGCTGCGCCGCCTGCGCCGCCGCTACAACCTCGCGTCGAGCGCGGTGACCTCGGTCGCGAGCACGCTGGCGGGCATGGGCTACCTCGCCAACAAGGAGATCGACGTCACGCAGACGATCCTGGGCATGGACCCGTTGGTCGTGTTCGGGCTCGCGGCGGTCGGCTGCGGCGCCGCCGGCTGGCTCGCCGGCCCCACTCTCGGCGGCGCCGCGTTCAACATCGCCAAGAAGCGCTGGGTCAAGCAGATGTCCGAGGTAAGAAAGAGTGTCTCCATTTTGCCCGTCGGCGAGGTGACTGATGTGCTGCTGCTGCTGCGGCCGGACAGAGAGAGAGGGAGTTCCTCCAGCACATCAAGAGGAACCGCGTCGACCCGTCGTTCCAGAGCTTCTCGAACCCCGTGCCGGACTACTACGGCGAGAAGATCGGCAGCGTCAAGCAGTACCGGCAGTGGCTCAAGGACCAGCGGGCGTACAACAAGAAGCGGGAGGCGTTCTTGTAAACAGATGAGGGCGTGTTTTTCTTGCGGGAGAGCAGCGCATGGAGGAAAAATGTACACTAGTTACTTCTCTTACAACTTCTACTGCGTTCGGACTGGGGGAGGGGGGGTGTTCTTTTTTATCCTCTGCTCCCCATCCATCGTTGCCACAGTAACTCCATCGTCCGCATCAAGCCATCCCCTCCTGCGCGCGCACAACCTCCCAAAAAACGCACACGCGCCACAGGGCGCCGTCGACGTCGACGTCCCACCACGGCCACTCGACGCAGATGCGCGTGCCGACGGCGACCTCTGCAGCGGCAGCGCAGGGCGCGAGCAGCAGGGCGGCGTCGCGCGCGCGCACAGCCGCGAACCCGTCTCCGGCGCGGACGCGGTCGACGGTGTAGATTGCGGGGGCTCTGCGGCCCTGGGCGTTCCTGGCGTCGACGGCCCAGCGCGCGACGGTGGCCGCGAGCCCGGAGGGAACGTACGCGCCGCGCCTCGGCTTCGACGGCGACCAGTCGGCGGGCGGCAGCGGATCGCGCGGCGGCGACGGCGGGCGCAGCGCGAGCAGGCGGGCGCTGATCGGCGTGGCGGCGGCAGTGGCGGCGGCGGCGGCGGCGGCGGCGGTGCTCCCCGGCGCGAACGGCAGCGCACGCATGCTCCCCCGCTCCTCCGCCTCCCCCCCCTCCTCGGCCGACGTCGACGACCAGCGCCGCTTCAGGTGCTGTCGGCTGCTCCGTCCGCTCGTCCCTGCTATGTCGTCGTCGTCGTCGATCGTTTCGTGCTGCGGCGTTGCCTGGAAGATCGGCCGCGACGGCGTGCGCACGGCCACGGCCACGGCCGCCGTCGCCGGTAGGAAGTGCGGGATGCGGCGGCTGGGCGTCGGTGCCGGCTGCGGGACGACGAAGCGCGGTGGCCGGCTCGGCATCGACGGTGGCGGCGTGCACGTCGGCACGATGAACCGCGGCGTCTACTGGCGGTGTCAGCATGCAGTGCTCTAGGCGGAGGGGATGTTTACCTTTGGTGGTGGTGGTGGCGGGGGCATGGTGGTTGGATGGAATGGTGCAGGCGACGGGGGTGACGTGGGGGGGGGGGGGGGGGGTGTCGTCGGGGTGGCACGTGACGTCGTGATGGGAGGTCATCAGTTTACGCGGTTTGGACAACCGGAGTAGTTCTAATCGCCGTGTGATTACACTCCGTAAACAGAAACCAGAGTGCGCGCAGAAAAACGCCCCAAGACATTTCCCCCCCGCGATCAGCACCTAACCTCTATTCCGCCAGCTCTAGTGATGTACTTGACGCCCTTGTACGGTTTGACGCCTTCGCCCATGCCCCTTCCGCCCACGATCTTGACGCTGTCCACACGCACGCCGCTCGCCAGCCAGCCCTTGACCGAAAAGTTGACGATGGCGCATCGCGGCATGGCCATCGCGATCCTGCGCTTCCTCGCAGCAGCCCTTTTCCCGCCCTCCTTCGCGGAAGTCACCTCCTCCTCCTCCTCGTCGTCGTCCGCCGAAGCGCGGATCTGCACCGCCGTCCGGAACGTCGACGTCGAGCTCGGCGTGGCTCCGGAGCCGGTGGTGGGGATCTTCCACGAGACCTCCCTCCCCTCGTGATGGAACTCTCCCCTGCTGCAGCGCGTCGCAACGAGCGTCTTGACCACGTTCGGCAGCGGGATGGTGACCGAAACCTCCTCGACGACCGGCGCGTTGCTGGTCCCGCCGAACGCCGGGCTCCTGGCGCTGCCACCGTTGCCGCCGCGGCTGCCGAACGCCGGCGAAGACCCGCTGCCCGCGACGGGGGCGAGCGCGGCGGTCGACACGAACACACGCACTTCGAATTCGTCGCCCTCGTGGCCGACCGCCGTCTTCAGTTCCACCTGCACTGGCAGCTGCAATTGCTGCTGCTGCTGCTGCTTCGACAGCAGATCCACCTCGTAGCTGGCGAGCACGAACTTTCCGTCCGGCGGCACGAACGACAGCTCGCCCGGGCGGTCGCGCCATCGGCTGAGGCGCACGCACGGGTGGAACACCGGGTACTCGATGATGCTGTTGGGCTTCTCGCCGAGCTTCTGTCTGTGGCCGTTGGGCGCCTGCAGGGTGAGTAGCAGATCCGGGACGCCCGAGAGCTTGGACGTGAACGCGACGGTGCCGTTGGCACGCGCACTGAGAGGGCGCCCGCTGGGCGCGATGGTCGCCGACACGAGCTCGATCAGGTCCACGTACAGCTCGTTGCTCGTGTGCTTGACGTTCGCGCGGCGCCAGGGGATCGCGGAGAGGGCGTTTGTGTGCGAGGCCTGGCCGAGAGACGTGAGTGTGGAGCTGGACACGGCCCGCCACGATTAGCCGGCGGCCCCGCGACGGGGTATGTGTGCACGTACCTGGGCAGGCCGGTAACGCCGCCGAAGAGCTTCCCCATCAGGCTCGGCGGCAGGACCACATCGCGCAGCGCGTTCGGCTCGGTGGTGAACGGCACGCCGTCGTCGGCCATCTCGCTCATGAGCTGGGCGACGATGTGGTAGTTGGCCTCGATCTTGGCGGCCAGCAGCGGCGAGCCCAGGTAGTCTTCGAGCACGTCGACGACGCGGTGCAGGAACTCTAGAACGAGCAGCGGCTCGATCTCGGAGATGGCTGGGGAAAGGAACAGCAGGTTGCCGTGCTCGAGGCTGAAGAGGAGCGTAGGCGGCGACGTTGCGGGCACGTAGAGCAGCGACGGCCGCGGCGCCGGATGGGCGGTGTAGTGGCCCAGCAGCGAGACCGCCGACGTCGGCGAGCGCGACCGCCATTCGTGCTGCAGGAGGATGGTCGCCGTTGGAGCGTAGCGGTCGAAAATGTAGAGGGCTTCGACGGCGCTCATTGCTTCTGTCGGCGGAGTGGTGGTGGTGGAGGAGGAGGAGGTGGTGGAGGTGATGGTGGATGATGATGCTCAGCGCGGGGATGCCGACCAGTGACGTGCTAAGAATGCGACAGGGGTGCCCGGTCACCTGGGAGGCTCAACTGCAATCCAATCGCGCCACTCCCCGCGCGACGACGACCTCACCAACGCTCGAGAGCCCACCGCAGTGCAACACAACACAACCACGGAGAGGGAAAAAAAAAAAAAAGAGAAAATGCCCGAAAAGCCACCATCGCGAAACGACGTGTCTCTGGAGGAGGTGCTGCGCCAGGACCGCGGGGACTGTCTTCCCTGCCGTGTGATCGGTAGCCATCCCGTCCCCACGGCGTCCCCTCCTCCTCTTCCTTGCGCTCACCCCGCTTCGCCAGGCTCGGCCGCGTTCGTCGGACTCGGCGGGTACACGTACATCTCGGGCATGTCGCAGCTGGCCGCGAAGGAGGCCGCGATCGCGCGGGCGAACACGCGCTTCGGCATCGGCATCCGACGGCTGGGCATCCAGGGCACGGCGCTAGGCCTGTTCGGCCTCGGTCTCTACCGGTTCTTCTTCACGTAGGCTTTTTTTTTTTTTTTTTTTTTTATTTATTCATTACTCGCGTGCGACCTATGGAGATCATGGCGAACTTCTTCACGTAGGCGGGGAGGGGGGGCAGAATTGAGGGGGGGGGTTTTTTTTTTTTTGCTACTCGTGGTCGGTAGGGTTAGGGGTGGAATGGAGTGGAAGGGCGGTTATGAGATGTCACCCTGCCGGAGTATCTAGAGTCTGGTACATACTACATACATGCGGGGCAGCGGCCACACACGATCATGAATTAGAAAAAAAAAAAAAAAAAGAAAAAAAAATCCGGTGCAGGCTGCATGCGGAACAGATCGACGCCCTGTCCCCGCTGCGTATGTAAGCACATATGTGCACCCGGTAACTACCGACACGACACCCACGAAAGCGTCTCGGGGATGACATAAACAGCGCCCTGCCAGCAAGGAGACATCGGTTTGCCGGTACTGAGGGGGGGAGCCTGGGGGGGCGATTGAACTCTACAAAACCCAGGCGCGAAACTTCACTGACCAGCTGGCACTCTGATCAAAATAAGCGGGCCCCACCTCGAGTATCATACGGTATGGTGGACACAAGCTTACATAGCCTGCGGTTGCAGCTGCTCGTGTGGTTCCCTGCGGCAAATGGCGTGACTTGGAAAGGGGCGTGAGTCCCGGAATTTCGGCGGGCTTTGGAATTATTGGTCTGCCAGTGACGATCAACTCGCTCCGGGGGCTAGACTAGAGGATTTTTCCCGGATCCCTCAATAGCGAACGGAAAGGACAGGGAAACGGTCGACAAGCGGTAGCGGGATGCGAAGGGAGCCGGCCCCAGTACCACCGAATACATACGTGCGTGGGTAATGCGCTCTTCGGAGGATGGACCGACAGATGTTAACCCGTTTTTTTTGCCTTCCCTCCTTGGGCATCAGCAGGCCTCAGTGCGTGCGCTTACTACCAATGCCCTTTGATTCGAGTATGAGCGAGCGGTGTCGCGATTATTGCATAGTCGCCTGGTCTCCCTCGCAGAGCGAAACGGACACCCCGAGGAGTTCCGCTGCTTACCTGCTGAGATACTTACGTTCACCCCGTCTCGCCCTGTTTCACAGGGGCGAAAGAGAAAAAAGAAAGAAAAGGCCATCGGCTGCTGTACATGCACCGTTCGCCCGCGGTGCGATACAGCGCACTAGTTGCTGCGCACTCCGCCATGGGGCGACGTGGGGGGCGGGAGGGTGGATGGAACCGAGCAGCTGGAAGCCACTTCACCGGGACATGGTGGGGTGGGGGGGGGGGGGGATTTGCGTGGGGGGATGGCGTGCTGCGTGCGCGTGCGGAGCAACCCTTTTAGATATATCCAGGTATACCTGCATCCCTTTTCAATACCCGCCAACACAATTCCAACACAACACAACACAATACAACACAACACAACACAACACAACATAATACAACCACCAGCCACATCCAACTGTATCGTCACAGCAAATACAAAGAGCAATCAAACAATGACTGCGGTGCTGACGGTGAAAGGGAGTAAGTCAATTGCAACGTCGCCGCCAGAGTACTGAATGGACGGTAGATGCAGCATCGCCGACAGTAAAGGGGGGGGGAGTGAATATAGCGCCATTGTATGGAAAGAACGAGTGAACACAATGTCGCTGCTGTAGAACGGTGGGGAAATTCGCGCGAAACAAATATCTATTTTCTTGAGTATGGTCTGCTGGAAAAAGGCGAATCATGAAATGGCGGGCAGTCAATGGAGGTACAGTATCTACTGTGATGAGACAAATGCGGGCGGCTTATCGAGTCGACATATTCATTTTGTTGCATAGGTACATTATCCATTCTGTTAATTGTTCACTGGCAGCGACGGCTCTCTGACGTGGCTGGCGGTTGTGTTGTGTTGTGTTGGAAATACTTACAAGGTATCTAGTTAGGTCCATAGTATGTACGTATGCAAAGGTTTGTTCTCGGTCAGAGAGTCCCAGTGCGCGGAACAGCTGCGATGCAGAAGTCGAGACTCGGGGAAGGCTACATACACAGAGTACACACAGCGAGGGGGGAGCCGGATGCGAGTGCCCGATCCGTCGCATGTTTTCCCCAGAGATGTGGGCGTTGTGCGATCCGCTGCAAGATGCGACGGATGCACGGGCCGGTATCACCGTGCATGCTCGAGAACAGTCTAGATGTGTGCTCTATATATATATGTATGTATGTACCTATAAAATGCGATGAAGGATAGGACACGGATCAATACATACATATGTACATACACCATGGATACGTGCTTGAGCGCTTTCGAATGTATGTACACAAGACCATTGGTTTTTCAGACTGGATCAAGATTGAGCGCCGGTCTGTGCACCGGTAGGTAGACACGATATGGGAAAAAAAACATACAATTAAATTAAACGGAAGGGTGACGACCAAAGCGAACTCTCACACAAGAACGCGCAAGAAAAAAAGAAAAAAGAAAAACAAAAAACAAAAAACAAAAAAACAAAACAACGGCGCGTCTGATGCGGTACAAAAAAGCGTGACCGTACATAGTAAAAAGGAGGAAAAATAAATCAGGATCCGGAGTGCCCTCCGTTCGTTTCAACGAGGGCCGCCCTGCGCTGCCGCATGGGCCCGAAATCAGGGCTTGCATTCCTTCTTGAGTAATCGCATGCTCACTGGCAGGACGAGGAGTATGTAGGCACATATACCTCATACTTGCTTGCTATCTCTTTCCCATCGATCGCCCCCTCCGTGCCGCTTGCACAGACCACCTCTGTGTGGCCGCCGTCTATTGGCCAGTGTGCAGTTGAGCCGCACAGCGAATATCTACCACCAGTTAGCAATCTGTATTACTGCATTCATTCTCACGGCTGCCCCCTCTTTTCCGGCTCTCTCTCTCTCTCTCTCTTCTCGTACTTGATTTAGGGCGTCCAAACCTGCCCTTCCACAACCCCGTCCCCGGTATGCAGATATGCACTCCCCGTAACTAATCCTGGGCGTTCAAATCGCTGAGTCAATCGCTGAGTACCCTGTGCGATTACCGGGCGATAATGGCTCGATTCCTGCCACCACTTTGCAATTCGTTGGACGGAACACACCGAGGAATGTGAAAATCTTTTTTTTCTTCTTTTTCTTCTTCTTTTTCTTTCGGTTACTAGTGAATCCCCCCATCATTCCATTGCAGCGACTCTGTATTTGCTCTCTTCGGTGTCAATTGCTCTCTATCTGCTCTCTTCGGTGTCAATTGCTCTCTATCTGCTCTCTCGCGGCGGCGACACCAATCGACTCCGCGCCCGCTCTCTCTCCCCACCAAATCTACGTCCGCAATCCCGCACCATGAGCGGCGATGGCGAACCGTGCGGCGAACCCCCGTAACCATCCTGTAACATCTTGCCGATGGGTAGATATTCATAGAATGCACTTGTGTATATCTATTAAACGGTATGGTACCCTTGTTCCTGCGCATGCACAAACACGTCCCCCCCGGCCCGCGGGGACCCAGTAACCGGGCGAGGAGGCGATGCAGCACAAAAGGGGCTCGAGCGTGCCGTGCAGATTTCTGTCCGGTTGACATCATATTGCTTTCCTTCATTCCTTCATTCCTCCCTTCCTTCGTGGGGGGGGTGGATGTCGCCATGGTCGGGCGCGGCGGGCGGGCGGGCGGGCGGCGGCGAGATGGACGGAATGCGTGTGTGGGAGGGGGCGCAGCGTGACGGGGAAAGGGAGGGCCGTGACGGCGAGCGCCAAGCCAACAAAACGGCGGCGGCTACGGCGGTGAAATTAAATTCGAACGTACGTGCGCGCACGGCCTGTGCGTAGCGAAGGTGAAGGTGCTCCTACCCCTGGGGCCGCATGCATACGTACGTATGTATCTATGTAGACTGTATGTAGATATCTACACACCGCATGTACTAGTACATGCATAGCCCGGCGGAATGGCGCCCGTGTTACACATCTATCTATGAAGTCTAGGCTATCTATTTTCCGCCCGCGTGGTGCAGAGCGGAGGCTGACGGAGGCGAGGCGAGGCGGAGACGAGACGAAACGAGACTAACGCAGCCGCTGGGGTCCCCACCCCCGTCCCAGGCCGCCGGACCGGGAATTCTGCACGCACACACCCATCTCTGGCACCGTTGCGCGCTAGAGGAAATTGAATCAAACACGGCCCAGAAAGGGGGGGGGGGGGGGGGGGGGTGGTGGAGGTGTCTTGATCGCACCCGGTGGT
>Ga0307508_10003089_pt1 | contig 17117 bp, 14 predicted proteins | sample 9_EM_MG_FD_203089 | JGI IMG/M metagenome (GOLD analysis project Ga0307508, IMG submission 203089) | Populus trichocarpa ectomycorrhiza microbial communities from riparian zone in the Pacific Northwest, United States - 9_EM | ecosystem: Host-associated > Plants > Roots > Unclassified | place...
TGCCGTCCTGGCTGTCGTTTTAAAAAAAATCGAAATCACGATCCCTTGCAGAAACTGGACAGTAGTGGTCTCCTCGATTCGATATCGGACACGATAAGTTCTGGGAAAGCGCAATACACTGTGTCCCAGCTTGGGATACCGGGGTTGCGACACTTTTTATACAAATCCAGACCTCATGTTCAAATCACGTTTCCGGTGCTCGAGGATCCCTACGAGGAAATCGAAGAGAAAAGGAGGTATTATCCACAATCCTGTACATGTCAAACCTCCTCATTTCGTTTGACAGACTTATTACCATGTATCAAGTTGTATATGATGCCATTCATGCCAAGTCTGGCCAAAGTGGGCAACTCAAGCTACAATATGTTCGTACAGAGAGAGAGATCGTCATGGGATGGGTTAGTCTTCCAGTTCGACCCCCGATCTGCTTTCAACAGAGTTTCTAGATAACACAACCGTTTGAGCTCTACATTGTTCTATCACCGAGATTACCCAAGACAGCAGTCATCAACGCTGCCAACTCGGTTACTCGGTGGGTCAAAAAGGAGGAAGCAAAGTTGTTTTTGCGAGACGCCCCAGTATTCTGAGAGGTTCCTGTGTACAATCACTATGTAGCTTTATCGCTCCAGGGACACAATTGGGGCAGATCTGCCATAGCAATTGCGAACGATCAATGACCCCAACATCAATCACGTGACGAGTGCAGAGGGATTTGAAATCAAATTCCTAGGATAGTTTGCTCAACTCGCAACGAAATCAAGTGTTTGCATAATGTCCTTTTCCCTGCAGTCCTCGCTTCGGCGCGTCACCCAGACGTTCGTGAGGTCATTTCAGAACAAGGCTGCTCTCAGACCGGTACCACCCCCACAAGGTACATTAATATCTACCCGCGGGATCAACCTCCATACTTATTACTGACGGATGTGACGTAGGTGATATTACCACTCCTCAAACCTTCCTGAGCGCAATTGGAAGGTCCGCAGAGACAAAGGTTACCATAGATAGTTGGGATGCATTCTGGCACACTTCGGGATATGACCTGAAGAAGGCCGGTGTCTCTGTGAAGGATCGAAGGTAAGTACCAAGTTGGGCACTATTAGTTTATGGTCGCCTCATGTTCTACAGGTACATTCTCTGGTGCATGGAGAAATACAGGCGAGGGATACCCGTGGGGGCCTTTGCTCACGAACCTCGGCCGAAGAAGAAGATACGAGGGTGAGTGGAGTGGTCACTCCCCAGTACAAAATACTCATCGGTGCCTGGGCTAGTCGTGGTCCGCGAGTCCAACAGGGCAAACTGATACGGTCGCGTCGGCCGCGGTGACAGGGTGTTTGCACATATAGTTGTGTACACATGAATCGAGCGTCGCTGTCAAATGAAGTCATGCAGTGAGTTCTTGCGTGATTGCCGCTCCTTTGAACCTCAAAGGAGGGGCTGTGCGAGGGACCAGTGCCAGGTAAGCACGTGGCGGGACCACTTTACAGAGTCACATTTCTCACGGGTAGCGCCGAGGTGCCGGCCCGTCGCGGCAACATGTTGGCGGTGTTCTCTTGCAACAAGGCAGCCTCGATGTGATATGTGTCGAGGGTACTAACGTCGGAGTTACCACAAAGAACAAAAAACGAGGTCGGCAACGCGGGCTCAAAGACATGAAAGAAAGAGATCTCAGAAACTATATATTCGGCTTCCTCCCCCTTTCATCTCCCCAATCTCCCCCCATCTCGCCATGGCCTCTTCCCTGTATCGTCGCCAGTCCATGGCACAGCTGTACGAGAAGCTCAGAGCGCAGGATGACGACGACGACATTGCCTGGCTCGCCCAGTATAGCCCAGACGATAAGTTCGATGAGCCATACGTCCCCACCGCCCGTAGTCCTCCTTCCCTGTCCACCATTTCATCGGCTTCCCCAGCCTCTTCCTGTTCATCCGGATCCTCCCTGTCCGATCCTGTTTTCGATAATGACTCCAGCGACGACCACTTCGATTCCGACTCGGACTCTGATGTCGATCCTGAGCCCCTCTCGCTTGAAAAAGAAAAATCGTTACCCTACACAGGGTTCGATCCGTCCTCGTGCTCACCTTTGATTTTGTTCGTGTCCCTCCATACTCTCCTTTGTTCAATGCGTCTGACGTATTAGCAGCCAACCCCATGACTCCATCGCTGTGACCGAGCTTGCGGATCCCCCATATATCCCAGTTGTACAAGAGACCTCCCCTCCGTCGAGATCATCACCATCGGCTGAACCTGAGTCGTCACCTGAGCCCATCTTTACTCCGCCCCCTATCGCATCGCGTCCTATCACTCGCTTTACTCGAAAGTCGTCCGCGAGATATCGTTCACCTGTCGTGCTTCACGACTCCAACGAAGATGTGTATTCGGAGAGTGACGGCAATGGGTCAGAAGACGAATATGTTCCGTCACCCACCCTGGACTCTAGAAAGCGACGCAGATCCGCCCGCTCCGCTCCCAGTACCGCTGTTGCTTCGCCGCAAAAGCGGAGCACTGAAAATGCCAAACGACCCCGCCATTCCCCACATCCCCGCAACGTCCAGGCGGCCTCGGGCATTATTCCCGCAACCCCGGTAGCGAAGAACAACCCCTGGGCTTGTCCCTATTGCAAGTGGGTACAGCGCAACCACCGTACCCCGGACCTCAAACGTCATATCCGTACTCACACTCGTCTCCAACGACCTGCACAATGGGTTTGCTGCGGGGTTCCTGTAGAGGACGTAAAGCACTACAACCTTCCGGCGGACGCCAAGTCTTACCTCTGGGGGGGTGAGACGATGATTGGAGGCTGCTGCAAGGAGTTCAGTAGGCGCGATGCTCTCAAGCGCCATCTCGACAACGACCATATCAGCTGCATAGGAAACTTTGCCGTGTTTGCCAGTATCTGTGAAGATGATTGATATTCAGATAAGCTAAGTTACCCACGTGGTGAGTAATAGCAGATTCATCGATGACATGCCCACCTAACCTCCGTTCGCAGACGCCTTTTTGTTTCCGACTGTATCTGTTACTTGTTTCACGCGTGTTAGTAGGCTGTATCCGCAGTGTTACCTTTGACCATGTCGCTTTTTTGTCGTTGTGAAGGAGACGGCACTACTATACCCTTCCAATATGTGGTGGAATGTACCATAGCACGAACAATGGACATTATAACGTGCCAAGGCATTGATCAATAACGTGTCTGACGGTTGTAAGGACACAATGCCGGTTTTGGCAACACAAGTTGGCGCGACGCGTTGATCAACGAACGGGTGGGACAACTTCATTCCCCGCAGCGGCTCGTTCATCGCGTGCGACGACCTACGATGCCTACAACAGGCCCGAGTGGCGCCCCAAGCAACCGTTTTTTTCTTGAACCCCAACGAGCATTGTTGACCCCCTCTGCCTCCCCCTCTCTGGGACCTCCAGACCGTCCCGCAAAACGACCTCGTCACAGAAGCACGCCATCCTCGTCCAAATCCGCCACCCCGTCCACGTCGAACGAGTCAACATCCTCCGCAGATGTGAATTCTGCTCGCAGAGCATCCACTCTCCGCGTTCTCAACACCTGGGCCCAACTCGCTGAACGGCACAACAAACCGCTCGACGAAGACGACATCATCGATCTGCGTAGCTATGTTATCATAAAGGACCGTGGCGCTGTCAAGAGTGCACCTGGGGACTATCATATCGGTCACTTTACACAATTGGATAGTGACCAAGATTGTCCCGACGCTGATCAGGATCAGGAGGATAGCGACCAAGATGACGACGACGAACTCAATGCACTTCCTCCTAGCGAGAACATCACCGACGACGACCCTCCAATCTCGAAGAAAGAGCTACTCCGTGGTGTGCCACCTCTGTCTGCCACCACCGACGCGGAAGACCTCAGAGAGTTTTTGGCAGCAGAAAAGAAGAGAAGGGAGCTTGCAGGGGATGAAGAGGATGAAGAAGATATGTCTCCGGAGCAGCTGTCTGCTTTAAGGAAGGCACTGGAGGAACAATCACAGGAAAGGGAGGTTGTGATCGCGAATCTAGTTCGGGACGTAACGAGCGCGGAACATCCTCTGGAACGTGAATCCGACACCACCCCTACACGTCCTTCCGCTCACGTTCCGCCGTCGGATGACGAGTCAGAGGACGAACTCGGTCTCTGGGCGCACGACGAATCTACGGCTGTTTACCCAGTTGCCCGAGGCGAGTCCGAGCAGGACGTGCATGAAGCAGGACGGGAAGTGATCGAGCTCACGGAGTCGGATTCGGACGAAGAATTTGAAGCACTGCTAACGCGCCCTCCTCGTCTCACCCGGGTGTCACCTCTACCCATTCCAAATCCTAAAGAGGCCCAACAACCACTCCAATCCCCCCCAGACAGCGAGCGTGGAAGGTCCAAACATCGGGCGCGTCCCCACTCTAGAATGAAATCGGCTGAGGTGATGTCCAAGTCTGGGGACCAACCTCATTCAACCCCCGTGCCTCGGAAACCCGAAGTCATCCTCACTCACAAAAGGAAGTCCTCTCCCCCGAAAGAGACGGATATTTCCGACGGTGGGGGGTCGGAGCGGCAAGTAGCTGGTCATTCCCCGGTGCGCAAAGGCAAAGGCAAGGAAACCCCGTTCTCGGTACAAGATAGGCATCACGAAAAGACACCCAAGGCACTCGGAGTAGTGTCCCGGGTTCGAAAGCGAAAGCGCATCACATCCTCTTCGACAAGCGGTATTCCCTTAGCACAGTCCCCAGGTGGGCATTTATCTGCTGCATCACCTCGCGTGTCTAAGCTTTGTATCGTCAAACTTTCATACAGCAGAGCCAAAAAGTACGTTGCGAAGCCAAGGAAGATCGACCTCCCCTTCTCAGAGCCTCACCACGCTCCCGCAACCGGATGGCCCCAAACCAACGTTGACCAGGGACATATCAACGCCTGGTGGGTCAAATTTCGAAGAGACGTTTCCAGTCACTTACCTTGTTTCCGTCTTAGTCCGATTCGAGCCCAGTATTGCAGGCTCTTCGCGCTCACTATCTTCGTTCTCTTCAGCATCCAAAACTCGGCCGCCTACTTTATCTGGCCCAGGCCCAACTTACAGATCCCTTGAGCCTGAGTCAAAACAACCGGCCTTGCATGACCACAATCCAAACGGGCCACTGCTTTCCGATCCATTCATCCCCGCCACCCATCCTTACTCTCAGCGACACCCTTCTCTTCCACCATCTTTCTTCTTTTCTCCCGACCAAGGGACGCCAGGCCTATCACTTCCTGTTCACCCACCACCTCCCATGGATCCCGTGCAAACTCAGCAGGCACAGTACCTTCTAGCACAAGCAGTGCATCAACTTTCCTACCTTATATCTGCCACTATGCCTTCTTGCGCTGCGTATGCGCCTAATCCCGGACAACCGTGGCACCATCCTCCCCCACTTCCACCTTCACACATTGCATGCAACACCCCTAATCATCACCCTCCTCCCTTCCATGGCACCTGCCATTACCACACGCCATCGTCGAGTATATCTCGTCCCGGGTTGCCTCCATCGTCCCCAGTTCACTCCCCAGTGTCTTCTCCGGTTGAAGAACGTGCCCGGAGTCGAGGACGAAGCAAATCTCGGGGAAGACGAGTGTCGTTCAAGCTTGACAGCGAGGAAGTGATTGGTAACCGGGAGCATGACCCTGAACCTGAACTTCACCATACCGCGCAAAAGATTCGTAGACAATCAACCCTCGAAATCCAACGAGAAAGGGAGAAAGGAAAGCCAACAGAAGAGTTTGACAACTCTCTACGGTTAGTAGAAGATCGAGGCAGACCTTCGCAGGAGGCTGCCAGGGGACGGACACCTGGGCAACCCAGTCATAAAAAATCTGATGTCTCACGGGGCAGGTCGCTCAGCCGTCGTAGCAGAGCATGATATTTATTACAGATCTTGTAGCGAGATACCTACATTGTTTTTCACTTTTTTGTTACTTTGGCATCTGACACGGGGAAAAGCTTCGATTGTTTGGCGTTCATGCTTAGATACATCTGCACTCACACATCTAAAGTAGCAACTGTCACTTTCAAGATGAATCCTCGCAGTATACCACATATCACCAGTGCTGTACGAATACTCTCTTTTTGCTGGGTCAGAGGTCCAACACGAAGTACTGGTAGGAATTGGCAAGCATTGTCAAGAGTGACAAAAAACCATGGCAGGGTAGCTGTTCAAATGTTCAAGGTTTCAGGACTTTGTTGCACAACTGACGTGGATTTTCCGTGCAGACTATCTCGTTGTCGATGTCCGTGACAGTGATTGGAAGGGAGGGAACATCAAGGGATCATACAATCTCCCTTCCTTGAAATTTCAGTCTGGCGTCAATGAGCTTATTAGCAAGACCAAAGGCGTGCCTATGGTAGTCTTTCACTGCAAATTCAGCCAAGAGCGGTGCGGATTTATTGCATTTTCTGAATCCAAATCCCTCTGATCGATCGACATGTACTGTACTGTTTTTGCAGCGGGCCTGTCGCTGCTGGGGTAAAGGTTCCGACAAATCGTAGAGTTTGCCGCAACTGAAACACCGATGACAGCTTTACGACGCAAAACGAGCTCTCCAAGAAGCCGAGGAGTACAAGAACCAGGGAGTGTATGTTCTCCGGGGAGGATTCAATACGTTTGCCACTGCATTCAAGGTCACTTTTTTGACCGTGGTGTTGTGGTTAGGTGCTCATTGATCTACTGTAGGATGACCCTCTTCTGGTGGAGAACTGGGACGAGAATGTAGTAATTTGGTGATCCGTGTCAGCTGTAAAACGAGCGAGACGCGAGGCAGTTTCGACTCTACTGACCATAAGATCCTAGAAATCAGCTTTGTACCCCCTCCGAAATTCCATCTTTAGGTTCTTTCTGCTTAACGAACCGCTTGGGCATCTCCTCTACTACCCTCGCCACTCTCCTACGTTCAACTTCCAAGTTTTTTTGGCAAACCGTCCTGGAACGAGTGAGCTATGGATCAACCGCTTCGTTGCGTAGACACATACCAGGTTCCTAGAGAAATGACCATGAAAGTTCCAACTGCCCAATTAGAGGCAACGAATGGGCCTGTGGAATGGACAGTGAGAACATGTACCACACAGCAGTGGTCTTAACCATACTGGCACTCATCGCTCGGATGAATCCTACACCAGCCCCGCTGGCAATCCCGCTCAGCAGACTGTTTCGTGCACAAGGCATTTCTCCGAGTCGCTGAAAGTCATCGGTAACCGATATTCGCTAGCTTTGCAGGTAGTTTAGGTGCTGCCCCTCTGCGTACGTCAGGGCAAAACTCGAACCTTGAACGCGATCCAAACGTCTTGCCAGTAGTTACCAGTTGTCTCTGTCTTGTAAATTGGTCGTCGTGAACCTTCAGAGGGCTCTCCGATTTCTGGTTGTCGATTCGGGGCAGCGTCACCAGATGCCATCAGTACGTGTCCTGCCTGGACAAGTAATTGTATCGTTGAAACCCGAGCCCACGGTGCAATTTTGCCGTGCTAAGATGGCTTCCTACACGTGACTTCAACTTGAAGTACACTTTCGAAGTTTCGTAGTATGATATGAGTTCTCAACCATTCTTCTGAAAGTGCGTGATGTGGTATAGGCTGTCTTTTCTACTAAACAACCTACTCGGCTTTACACCTTCTAACGATATGCTGGGTGTCGAACTAACACGGACGTGCGACAACTAAGACTTCGTCCTTCATGCAGTAGGGAGCTGGCCCGGGAAAGAGGACCCCAAACCGCTCTACACAAGGTTTCTAGTCAGGTGTTGCCTGCACCGAAGCATGAGATGCATATCGCCACTACATGTCTAGTCAATAGAAGCCAAGAGTGCCAGAACATACTGATATGTGTACCATGATATCCATTTTGTCCCCTGTACCATTTATTGATGCCGTATTTCTTTGCGAATTTCTTTGCTCTGTCGACGTCGCGGGAAGCAACCGCGTAGACCTCGACTTCAGGGTGGCTTTTTGCGGGTGTGATAAGAGCAGTGAGCGTGATCCTGGCGGCTCACAAGATACCGAACTTTAGTGGAACACCGTTGCTTGGCGCGCTAGAGGGTATGGGTGGGGTGAGGAACGCCTTCTCGAGAGGACATTGTCAGCTTTGCAGCGAGACTTCGCTCGTGACTCAGCGTTGATAACCCCAATGACCGATGCCATCGTTCGGAGTCACAGCGGTACCCGACGCAACCGTATGAGTTCCGAGTCGCGTTTTTGGGCCACATCGCAGATAGCGGCCATCCATGGATATTTTTTCCTGTGAACTGTTAATAGATCTGGCATCTTTGCCCAGATTCGGATATATACCAATATTTGTTGTTCATGTTGTTTCATGCGCTGTCGCATAGCATGCCAGTGGGCCGCCGCCTTTTGAGCGTAGACCATCATCGAAGTTCTGGCTTTTCGGATTGGCCAGCGCCAAGTCGGCAGAAAGCTTGCTCGTTCTCTGCAGGTGGGAACAGGTACCCGGTTCAACAACACATGGAATAATAACTCCCGACTTGCAAGCACAACCAACCTAGGAAGGGAACGTTTTGATCAAGCCGCAGATGAGTCTACCTGGGAAGCGTCGACTGCTAGCTTGGTCGTAAACCTTGCTTTCACGTGGAATGGGCTCAGGCTATACTAACTGTTTGTTAGACTCTTCCGGTCACTGTAGCGTACGCGTGCATGAGGGACAAACGCTTTCCGCAGTTATCGTACCACTGACCCGGGGCCTTAACCTTTTCAACCTCTACCACAACAAATTGCCTCTCAAGTTGCCGTTCAACAGAACAGTACCATGCGACCCGAGGACAGACGTCCCGTTTGCCAACATGCCATATGAGGTGTTGGGGTATCAATACACCATGTGGGAGTGAGGAAGGCGAGTCGCAGGGGTAAACACCCAAGTGGAGAAGCTGAAAGGGGAGTGCGGTGTACTGACCATTGCTTCGTCAAAAATACTGGGTCGACCGTCCTTCCATAACGGAAGTGACTTGGCTTGGGGGTGATTCATATTACACCATGACGGTGACCTTCCAAGTCACTTTTGAGTGCAGGAAGCAACGCATCTGGGGTCATGAGGTAGAAAGATGACCAGCCTTTTACTCATCTGGCCGAAAGAAGATAGTCCCCGCTGACAGTAGAATTAGAATATTCTAAAACATGGGTCACGATTGAAGGTTGCAACGAGGAGCATGTACGCATTGGTCTACCATCAAAGGATTCGTCCGACAAGTTCAGGTTGCATACTGTGGTGGCTGCTTTGCCCGATATGAGTATGTTCTCGGAAGCTTCGAAGTCGGGGGACACGAGCGTGTGATCGACACAACGTCGTTTGCTACAACTGGGTGACCTGAACCATAGAAGTTCTTGTCAGATATAGAGGACGAATCGCCATCGGTTTATTATATATTACTCACGACGGTTTCATAGAAAGTTGAATTATGGGGACTTCCCTAGGCGTGCGCGTGCTTGGTCCATGGCACGATACATATTTATTATTGTGGATTTAGGAAGGCGGAACATTTCGAGAATTTGAGGGATCGCCTCGCGAGTAAGGATGTATTCAGCCCGAGATGCTCCCGTTCCGGACGCGGTCTCTGATTTCCTATCAGCCGTAAAATCACCAAATGTTGGAGTCTTTTCCAGGGACCTTGATGCTAGAGAAGGTGGAGGGAGGTTTCGAGATCTTCCCGAGGACGAAGTAAATGACGCATAAAGTTTATCGAGTTCTAAGCTTGGATTTGGCTCAATCAAACCGCGGTCCAGGAGAGAGGACAGATGTCTCGAAGATCTATAAGCTGTGTCGAGGATCACCCAAATTTCAGGGAAGAGTGGTGCGCTAAGAATAATACATCACGGGAAAGGGAATGGAGCCACTGACCTCTGTAGTGTGACCATGACCTCCAGACACAGAAAAAGAATGGCAAATTGGGTATTATGGCTGTGCATGAGAGGAAAGGTGAGAAATAACAATTGGTGCAGGATAGACAGCGCGTACGTATTAATGTAATCGGAGCAGTGAGGGGAGCGATGAGCATCCATAAGTAAAATCCCCTTCGATGTCGTGGTCCACGACTCCCCAAAAGTGTCTGCAGGTGAGCGAGAGGTGGATGCAAAGCGTAATCTGTTCCGGTAGGATATAAAGAAGGAGGGTAAATGAGTGGTATCTATGTGCGGAGAAGATCGCTGAATTCAGGGTGTTAGAGGAGAGAAAAAGATGCATACCTTTGGGAATGAACCTAACCTCCCAACATCGCTGACTTGTTTACTGGAACGGGTCAGGGGAACGGTGGATCCCAAGGATGTATCAATATTTCTGAGTGCCAACTCCTCGAATTCTATCCGATCAACTATGCGTTCACCTAATTCATAAGTCCATAGCTAGTTTGCGTGGATCACCTCTCTCGCAATCTTTGGCAGGATACGCTCACCTTCCAGCTGCCTTTCGGTGCTTTCCCAAGACTTGTCCAGAAATCGGCAGCTTTGTTCATCACACTCTTCAGCACTTTTCTGTGCCAAGAGAGGTCTTTACGTCCACCACATGGCGAAAGCAGGTCGAAATGATAATAAACCACTGGCAGCACGGTATTTACACTGAAGTCGGATGGCCTTGGTTTGGTGTCCGGAGATATTTTGACCCTAGCAAGGGGAAATGCAATGATGCGCATCGAGTGTACTCCCTTTGGGAGTATGTTCATTTGCAGCTGGACGTTGAACTCAGCCTGAGTAGATTGGTGAAGTGACTGCCAGCGCTAAGTCGTAGCTAGCACGTGACACCGACATCAAGTTACTAACTTTGACCCAGACTCGTCGCGTGCGCGTTCGTCAATGGCCATGAATTCACCTGATCCTGGCTCGCCCATATCCACTGACACTTCTGGGTCACCACCCCCAGATGACTATCAGTTTTCGAATCGTGATCAGCAGCAAATCTTGAGCGCTGCCGACGCTCGTTTGCTCAGCAACATCTCATCTTCATTCCCTTCGACATCAGGTTCCTCGAAGCGCCGTCTCCCTGGAGGTTCTTCCTCAGAAGGCCCGCAACGTCGAGACCCGAAATCAAGGAGACGAGAGGATGCTTTTGGTTCCGCAAGTGGCTCAAGGAGGATCATCGAGGGGCAGGCTGGCCACATAGTCGGACGCTCTATCGGCCTGGGAGGCAACACGTTTCAGTCAAGGGGGGATTATAGTTCCCGCCGGGACAAAGAGGAGCTCATCGATCTATCCTTGGTTGAGCAACTAAGGCAAGGTCAGTACCCTTGACCTTCAAGTCTAGTCTTTCTTCCTCAGTTTCCACATCGCTTCGCTGGCCAGACTTTGGGGACCCATTCCTGGACTCTGGTTTGAAGCAACTCAGCTGATTGGTATCCGTATTAGTTACTACACCATCGTGGCTTAAATCGGTGAGTATCCTCCAGCCTGGCCATTGATCGTACTCACCTGTCCCCGAGCCACCTGCAGTCCATCCTGTCGTCCTCTATGGACGTGACACGAATAAAGTTAGCTACTACTTGAGACTTTGATTGGTATTATAATATCCATCCATTGTTGTATCCGGCGTGCAGCACTTATCCCCGATTGTTTCTCCCGACTTCAACGTGCGCAGCTCCTTTTGCGGACCCCATCAGATCCTGCTTTCACGAAGTTACGGTTACTGTGGGGGACACCTAAAATTTTGAACCAGCATGTTATCATTCAACTTGTATTCCTGGCTTTGTGAGCTTGTCATTCACCTGACTGAACCCCAAAAATTTGGTGTCACTTATAGCGATCCCCTTGCCCTGTGCACCCCCAGTTTCATCCACTCACTCATTGATCAATTACTGTACAGAATGGCTAAGCGACAATTCAAGCATTTGACATTTTCATTATTTCGTGATATCTTGGCAGTGCACCAAAGGTATATTCAGGGCAGTAGGTGTGTCATCATCGATCATGAGGGAACTCTTCGGTGACGAGAAATGTGTCGATCAGCCCAGCGCCTCGTGGGGCGATTCTGTAGGTTGGCACTGGAGCCCCTGGGCGCTATCAAGCCCAGAGCTCTTGATATTTGGCATATTGACGATGATTTCTTCGTAGGTTCTCACTGAAGAGACCCTGTGGATTGGGACTTAGAAATGCGTTCAGGTCCATTATCTGGACTCTCCATAACAAGTACTGCTGGCGGTTATTCTCAGACATCAAGCCCGGATGACAGGTCATTCACCCCTCTACACCCACCTATGCAGATGCCAAGGATGACCCTGAATGCTATTCCTTTCTCAAAGAGGTCAAGAAGTGTACCAGGCCAAACACGGCTACTTGCGAAGTCGGTGATGGTCATTCTGAATGATGGGCCTTCACTCGGCTTCAAAGGTCACCAGACTACTTCGTACCCCCCGTTTCATCACCAATCTCCCTGTTTCACTCAAAGAGTTTAACTTCAACCGAGAGAGCCCTGTCGACATGCTTGACTACAGCGTATCGACAGAGCGGAGGGGGATAGTTCCCAGAGAAGATGCTTCAGAGAAACAGAAAGTTGGTCCTGACCAGTCATGACTGGTTTTCGTGAAAAAACTCTTTCATAGGACCCTTATTTGCCTTATTTATCGAGTTTTGAGGGCTCTGATTGGAGGATTGAAGAGCACCAAGCGGTAACGTCACAAATGCTCCTCCTGATGACTGGGCGGAGATTGCCGCCAAGAAACAGCTGGGCGGAACTTCAAAGCTTCACCTTCATGCCTGCTACATGATCAATTGGCTCAGTAGGTTTCACTACGAATAATATGGCAGCCCATGTAAGTATTACTGTATGTTCGTAGGAGATTATGCCATGGGCACTCGAGAAAGTTGACTGAAGCACCCTGGGCGGCAGGCGACACGAGCGAGGATCTCCGGGGAGATCCGCTATCGCTATGATTGATAACGAATATCCATCCATGGAATTGAAGCAACGGAGTTCTTGTAGAGATTTTCCCGATCATTGTGTCCGGTCGGTGAGCCGGTGACAACCGAACCCAGCTGCATCTTTGCATCTTAGAGTAACGTGCCTATGGAGAAATAATTTTAAATTGAAATGCGGACATGCGAGTGTCGGATCCGATTCTGCACAGGAACTTCAGTGTGAAGATCCATCGCATACTTGAATTAGATTTGGTCCGCGATTTCAGGGGCAAAAGGCAACTTCAGATAACATCCCATTGCCAAAGCATCCTGTGTTATGTGGCTGGGCGTTGGTCTCGTAGTCAAGGCAAATGATCAAACGGACCGGTCAGCACGTAAGTCCAGCCACTTGTTTGGTCAATCCACAAACAAGCACGGGCCTCGGCCCGAGCTAAACGTGTTTCAACTTTCGTCCGAACTTCCCCAGTGACTGGCGTTCAAAGGTCTGACGGTGGTCGCCTACATTGTCTTGGGGTCCATCGCAATAGCAAATCGTCAACATGCTTAACGATTACAAGCACCTCACCCGTGTGCCAGATCTATTGTCATTTATCTTGCTGAAATCATGACATGGAACAGCCAACCAGGTGGAATTCTTCATGGAAAATGGCTACGTTGTGATCAAACAAGCCTTCAGCAGGGAGAAGTCCGAAGAGTGGACCAAAGCGCTCTGGGTTCGTCTTGGGTGTAATCCTGACGACAAATCGACATGGCCTACAAACAAAGACCGCATCCATATGCCTGTACATAGCAGGGAATCTGTCAAGACATTTGCTCCAAAGGTAGGTAGCCCAAGAATGGTAACGAACCATGACTTCATAGTATGGACGTAGGCTTGGGGGGCAATGACAGAACTCCTTGGTGGCGAAGTCCGTATCGCTGAACATAGCGGTGGTGGGGGGACTCTTTCATTGTCAACCTGGGATCGGAAGAACTTACACGTCAGACTGAATCATTACACCCTCGCGACCTAGATAACTGGCATGTCGATGGTGATTTCTTCGTGAGTTTCTTTGGCTAGTAGCATTGCATAAGTTGGTTGACACGAAGCTGGGCCTCAGGTTCATTTCCTCGACTCGCCTGAGCAAGGACTTCTTGTAATCCCCATCTTTTCAGATATCCAACCCCGTGGCGGTGGTACTTATATCTGTCCCGAGGGAATCGATATGATTGCAAAGCTCCTCGCCGCGCACCCCGAAGGATTGCTCCTTAGCCCGGGACAATGCATGACCCCTTCGAATTCGACATACGCAAATCCAAGAGACGACCCTGCTTGTTGGTCCCATCTTCACGAGATAAAGAAATGCAACAAGTTTATCGAGATGACTGGGGAGGTCGGCGATGTCGTGCTTTTGCACCCGCTGATGCTCCACTCGGCGTCAAAAAACTACCTCCGCGTCCCCAGAGTCATCACGAACCCACCCGTGGCGTTGAAGCAACCCTTCAACTTCAACCGAGAGAACCCAGAGGACTACAGTTTGGTGGAGAAGAAGACCTTGAAGGCTCTAGGCGTTGGCCGGCTTGATTACCGAATCACTACTGAACGCCGTCAAGTTGTACCCGAGAGAGTGATAATTCAGCAGAAGATGTTGGAGGAAGAGAAGAAGCGGCTTGCAGATCTTGCTGCACCGAAGCAACAGCCGACCTGACTTGTCCTCTTCGTTTCTGCATTTGTAGCGTAGCTTGTGTACTGATTGCGCCAGCAGTCAAGAAGCGAGGCTAGCAATATTATTTCCGGTTGTGTGGCTGTGCTTTGCACACCTTGTTCAGTTTCCTTACCACCGCGACGGTGTGAATCGGGGCCCACCGGAAGGAATTAGTTAAAGTTGGCAAGTGCCCATGGTATTGCGATCAGTTGACCTTCACGTCGACAGGTTCTTTCGGTCTGCATGTTTTCCAGTGGATTTCAGAATGTCGTTGGAATGTCCCTCGCTCTGGGAATGGCATCCTATGGGGTCGGCCTCGCTCCACTATCCATGTCACTCTCCAGTACGTATCTAAGCAGACGTAGTTATGAGGAGTCAGTCTGACGGACGGGTCGTAAGAAAAACAGGTCTCCACGTTATCTAGCCTGGGTACCGGGCTACTCATCGGCACTGCCCTTGGGGTGATCCTGCCCGAGTGAGTTCCTGGCCCTACCACGTGCTCTAAGCTTCGAGTTATCCGGTCATATTCGTCTTTACAGGGGAATCGAAGAATTGGTGGCCGACACAGACTGGGAAAGGAGCTCGTACTCTTTCAGTATTGGGATCCCAGTCCTACTGGGGTTTGCTTTAATGTTTCTATTAGAGGAATATGCAACCTCCCATGGACAGCTACTGGCCAATTCTTCGACTTCTCAGCCTGAAGGACTGACTTTTGATGTTGACTTGGAGGAGCGAGGACGTCCCCCCAGTCCCGAGATCCCTCCCTTGCGCCGCACTGAACCCAGTGGCATCCAGCGGGCTTATCCACTATCACTTGGTTTGATCATACATGCACTCGTCGATGGGTATGCATTAGGTGTCTCCGCATCCAACGCGCGTTCCCCCAACTTGTCGCTCATTGTATTTCTTGCGATTATTATCCACAAAGGTATGATGTCCTGCTTCTGCTATTTCGTTGACTGAACTATACACGGAATAGCGCCGACTGCGCTTGCTCTGACTACTGCACTCCTCGCAAATTCGCTTTCTGTGACGGACTGTAAGAAGCATCTGCTGTTCTTCAGCCTCGCGACTCCCGTGAGCTCGTTTCTGACATATGGTCTCTACGCCTTCCACTCCGAGAAAAATCGCGGTACTTCGTCGGGAAGCGCGTTGCTATTCAGCGTAAGCCATTTGAAGGGTACTTGGAGAGTATTGCCTCACGCGACTTCAACTTGCAGGGGGGCACGTTTCTGTATGTGGCTTCGGTGGTGCAACCCGTATCAGGTCATGCACCAGAACCACAGGCAAGCGAGATCAGGAAGACGGTTCGCACTATACTACTCGTAGGGGGAATGTTTTTTCCTGTGCTAGTTAGTCGACTGGTGGTGCACGGACATTGAGTAATACAGATCACATTGTGTTTGCTGGCCTGAACCGTGACCAACTTGTTAACTGGAAGCGAAGGGTTTGTGTATCTCGCGAAGGCCAGATTGGTTGTAGTTTATCCATCGACCATGTCATCGCCGGGGACAGACTCTGAAAGCGAAAGGGAGCCTACACCTCCGCCACTAAAGCGGGCTCGTCGGTCTGGGTCTTCAAGGACTGCGAGCACTGGCGCTTCAAATCTCATGAATAGTTCCGTCCTCCCCACCACCAGTTTTACTTCTACCTCGCCAACGATGAACAGCCCTCCTAAGTTGCCTCCACTCTCTGTCTCGATCCTAGGCGTCGAACCACTCGACGAGTTCATCAGGGAGATTGCAGACTTTGTGCATCACATGGTCACGACCAGACACAACATGGGTCCCGACGTGAAAGTGGAGGTGGAAGCTAAGCTTGGCGTCCTCAGGGACCGAACTACAGGAAAGAGGATATCCTTGCCAGTGCTGGTGGAAACGAGTGCGTAACCGGACGCCATTAGCTTGCGCGCGACGCTGACACTGCTGTGCCTCAGTCCTAGTCCCAGATGGAACTGACCTGCGTTTCGAATCAAACATGTCGGCCGTTGGTGTCTATATCCGCGAATAGCGACGCGACCAAGTGAACTCATTCTGGATATTTCAGACGCAACACAAGCACTTCAATACCCTCCTTAACGAGCTACAATGTAGATCCTCCGAGCCCTCGCACCCTGCATCTCCGCTGGAGTATAAACACTCCAAATTGGTGGACTCCTTTTACGCATCCGACAATCCTCGGGATCGCGACAAGATTCGTGTCACCCGCGAAGAGATGTCTGGAATGGTCACCGAGGTCACGAAGAAGGTGAGACTGGGTGACTTGAACATATATTCCCCGAAGCGGGCAGCCGACTGGAGGGTCAGTGTCAGTTTGGAGGTCCCGGGTAGGTCAAACTCCTAGCCTACGCTTCCAGGCGCTCACAGGCTACCCCAGTGCCCCATCCCGTGGGGACACCGACACTCACGAGAAGAAAGGACAGAATATGCTACTCGCATGAAGAATTTAATATTGACCTCACGCAGGTGGTATCCAACGCTGGTCCTAACAATCCAGTGAGTGCAACATTCTCATGACAACATACTTCCCTTCATCTTTATTGGCTTGTCCGTCAGCCTGAGAC
>Ga0307508_10003090_pt1 | contig 17101 bp, 12 predicted proteins | sample 9_EM_MG_FD_203089 | JGI IMG/M metagenome (GOLD analysis project Ga0307508, IMG submission 203089) | Populus trichocarpa ectomycorrhiza microbial communities from riparian zone in the Pacific Northwest, United States - 9_EM | ecosystem: Host-associated > Plants > Roots > Unclassified | place...
ATCATATAAATTTATCTTAACCGGGAGACTAAAAATCACAAGAACTTGTTTTGACACCAATCTTACAAACAAAATGAAATTAAGATTGGTTTAAAATTGAGTATAAAATCAACCAAGAAAAGACAAATATTAATGTCAAAATCCAACGCAGTATGAATTGATAGGTTATGAAAAGCTCGCGAAGACTCTGTCTTTAATGCTACTGATTGGTCTTCCTGTCAGATTATTTCAAAAGAGCTTTTGATCAGCAGCATGAATTTGAAAGTTGCAGCCTCCTCCTTCTAGCTCTCATCAAATCAGGATACAGGTACACCTCCACTATTGCTGCCGATGATATGACAACCTCCCCCACCGGGAATCTTAAGGATAAATCTTGACGGGGGCTTCTGATCCTATTTCTTGAGAAGGAGCCCGTGGTGTGATCATGGCAGACATGAACGGCACGGTGATCAACGCTGAATGTGCTCATCGACCACTACAACATGCTTTAGATGCCACGGTTGTTGAAGATTTTGCACCCCGGGAAGCTTACACACAGCTCACTCCTGCCAACAAGTGTTCTTTGATGGTAATGCCTAGTTGTTAATTGATGTCGTTTGCAACAAGCACCGAGGCTCACTCCATCCTTCTAGACACTGTCAGGAATATCAGAACTCCTAGTTTTATTATCTCTTTTCATTTTATGGAGAGGTTTTGTAATTAAGATGTCTTAATATAACATGAAAAGTCTTAATAGATCACATTGATACTCTTGTCTGTTGGGTTTGAGATAATTCGGAAGATCTCAACGAATTCCTTTTTAATTCAACCTGTCTATGTTAAAAGAAAGAAAGAAAGAAGGAAAAAAAATCTATTGAGAAATCGATGAACATGCAAAGATGATAGAGTATATAAAAAGATAGTGTTTGGTATGCTGTAAAATAATGAACTTAGATATGATAAATTTTTTTGTGAGATTGTTTGATACATCTTCGGATAATACAAAAATATATTTTTTCATGTTCAAGGTTGTTCAAATGCAGAAATTTTAGTCTCACTAAAAAAAATAGGACAAGTTTGTCTAATTTTCTACATAAGAGTTAATCTAGTTGATCCGAGTCAACATAAAATAAAAATAATTAATATTATAGTTTTAAAACCCAACTAAGAACTGATCCGAGGCAAAACTTGAGTCACTAGTCGAGTTGACAATTGATCCAGGTAAGCGTTAGGATAAAAATAATTATTATCATAATTTTAAACTCATACCGGAGGTCGACTCAAGGCCAAACCAAGATCACGAGTCGAGTTGACCATTGACTCAGGTCAATGTAAGGATAAAAATGATTATTATTATAGTTTTAAAACTCGACTCAGGGGTCGACTCGAGGCTAGGTACAAGTCCAGTTGACCATTAACTTGTGTCAATGTAAAGATGTAAATGATTATTATGATAGTTTTAAAATTCGACTCGGGAGTCGACTTAGGAACATGCTCAGGTCACAGGTCGGGTTGACCATAGACCCGAGTCAATATAAGGATAAAAATATTTATTATCATAATTTTAAAACCTTACTCGGGGATTGAACCAAGACCAAGTTTGGGTCATGAGCCAAGTTGACCGTTGACTGGAGTAAACATAAAGATAAAATGGTTATTATCATAGTTTTAAAATCCAATTAGAGGGTCAGCTCGAGACAAGACCCAAGTTTTATAAGTTGGGATGGTCAAAGGTTGAGTTAGCGGTTTTAGTCCATCGTCTTTTATGCTTGCTTGGAATTAAGATTGAGGTTGATTCTTATTAAAACTTGAAATTTTTTTTTAGTATTTTAAATTTATTTGATTTATTAATATTAAAAATAAATTTTAAAAAATAAAAAAAATATTATTTTAATATATTTTTAATATTATTACTTTTAAAACAGTAATAAATAAATAAAATCAGGACAAATGAGGAAAACAATAGTATAGTCGCTTTTATTAGCTGATTCGTTTCTTGTCTGGTTGTGTTCTGGCCCTTCTGGGTAACCCCACACGCACTCTCTCTCTGTCTCACTCTGGTTATTGCAAAGCAGAAGCTTTCGAAAAGCCTTCATTTCTTCATCTTTATTATTATTATTATTATTATTACTATTACAATATATTTATCCTGTCATTACTCTTTGATGGTAAGATTATCCTATATTCACCTGCCAAATGCCACCTTTGCTTGCATACACCAAGATTTCATTTAAAACAATCAGCAAAAAACAGCAATCGATTAAGGGGTTTTTATGCCTTTACCCTGCCTGAAAATACTGCATCTCTCTCACTAAAATGGAAAAAAACTAAACCCCATTTGTTTCCTAGCTGTACCTCTTCAATGTACCCCCTTTTCCATTCTCATTTCTCACTGTTTCTCCGGCTGCTTTTCCTTCTATAAAGCTCAAACAATCACACCTCAACCAAACTCCATTGCCATTTTGCACTTGCTTTTTCACGTTTTTAGGCAGAAAAGAAACCTGGGTTGTTGTTCTTGTCAAACTTGAGGTGGGTTTTTATGATTATTTTACTGTAAAGGTGTCCTCTTTGAAATGAGTAAACACAAAGGTACAAAATTGACAATGTGGGTTTGTTTCTTTTTTGGTTTTGTTGGCTAGAAAAGTACAAAAATGAAGAGTAGGAGAATGTTTAGAGAGGGACACAGGAGGAGTCCTAGGATATCTGCTTTGGATGTGTGGAAGGCTCAGCCACTGAGTAGGACCACTGTTGCTAAAAAAACTAGGCTTAGTAGGAGCATTACAAGCACTAGTACCAGTACTGTTGCTAAGGTACAAGACAAGGAGTTGGAGCAGCAAAAGGAGAACCAACCTGAGGGTCCAGCCTGTAGGACAAGGGCAAAGAAAAAGAGGAAGCTTAAACCACTTCAAGATGTGGCTTCTACTCCCAATGCTCAACAGGTTTTACTTCTCTGCCTGCCTCCATTCCTTTTTTACTTTTATTTGTTCATTTATTTATTCAAGGTTGTTGGAGTGGTGGGGTAATAACAATCAGCTTCATCAAATTCATTGTTTTATGGAAATAATAATCAGTGATGAGTATTTTTGCTGGTTTCCTGCTCACTATAATTTGAGTTGTTCACGCCCAATTGTTCTTTTATTTGGGATCTAACTTCTAAGCTGTTGGGTGGGTTTTAAAGAGGGCTCCTAATATGGGTGAAAGTGGATGACTATTACATAAATTCATGAGAAGAATTTGTGTTGTGCAGTTGGAAATAGCAGTTGATTGACCCCACCCAACATTTCAGCTCAAGTGCAGCATATGGGTTTACATGATCATCACTATCTTTTTTGCTTTCATTGTAATTCTTAAGGCAGTGGGGCTCCTTCAGGATTTTTTCTCTTCTCTCTTCTATTCCTTTCATTCTTCTTTGTCCAAACCTCCAAAGGGAATTGTTTACATTGTGTTCAAATTGAAAAAGCCTTCCACTTTACCATGACATGCAGAACCTGTTCCTATAGATTGGTAGTAACTAACCAGTAATTTGTGGTTGTCATTATGTGCTTGAGCTTGCCGTTGCCTCTTGGTCTCTCCTCGTGGCTCAAGAGGTTGTATAGATTGATAGAAAGTCTTCATTGTTCCCTGAGTTTGGTTTCAGGAGCCCAAGTCAAGTGATGAATCAGATGAAAGAGAACTAAGTCAAAAAGATCATCCAATCAATAGTGGTAAGCCTTTTTGCTCCGTTAAAATGTAATTGCAAACTGCAGATTTCAGTGACACTGACATCGTATTTCACATTCCTTATTGGACCAGATGAAGCCATTTTGCAGAAAAAAGATGGCCCAAAACAGAAAGGACAAGCTCATTCTCCAGGTTACCTTCCTTCTTCTTTTTTTAATTAAATTTGTAATCAGATCTCCAAGTTTCTCTGTTTGTGACTCTAGTTGTTCTCCTGGATCAGATCAACCATCTAGTTTTTCATGTACATCATGGGTGCCAGAAAAACGAATACTTGAGCATATCGTTGACATATTACAGAGGTGGATATTTTTCTGAAGTATTTATATCATTTAAGTTACTGAGGAATTCTTGTATGCATCAAGTACTTAACATCATCAGTAATTCGCAATTATAGTTTCCTTTCTCGTGTCTTTTGCAATTGGTGCAATGACACAGCTGTTGAAGTTCTTGCTGAGGGGTCCATTGCAGGTTGAAAACAGTTTCCTTTCTTGTTCTGACTTTTGTTTCTTATTTTTCCATCTCTTAGGAGAGATACCCATGAAATATTTGCAGAACCAGTTGACCCAAATGAGGTTGGTAATGATCAGAAGTTTCCTTACTTATCAAGAATGTTATCCTTTCTTGTTCATTGTATTTATGGAATCGCTGCTAATAAGGTTGAGGAGTATTATGAAATCATCCAAGAGCCTATGGATTTCGGCACCATGAGGGCTAAACTTCATGAAGGAATGTATAAAAGTCTTGAACAATTTGAGGTTTGCTCCTTTATCAAGCATTAATTCTCTATTTATGATTTTGAAGGTACAATTGTTTTACAGTGTTGATGTGTGAACCATGTAGCTTCCAGACAAGAAACTGCTATTCTTCCCTTTTCTGATTACAAAATTTTTAACTGTTATGCAGCATGATGTGTTTCTAATATCCGGAAATGCAATGCACTTCAATTCCTCTTCCACCATTTATTTCAGACAGGTATGATTATCTACTACCTGTCAAACAACTCAATCATATTCAAAGAATTCTGTGTAGATAAATTATGAATTTTTGACCTCCAACTGAACGTCAAAGCTTGGTTTTTACAGGCTCGTGCCATAGCTGAATTAGCTAAGAAGGTTTTCCATGTTCTGAAAACTGATCCTGATAATTTTGAACTGGAATTCTCGGGGACAAGACGACGAAGTGGTAGAAGGCCCCAACATGAAGTCAAGGGTTCAACTTATAGCCCATCCCTTAAGGTTGCGAGGAGTTCAAAATCCAGCAATACCAATACTGCAGTTCATGTATCCCCGAAACCCACCCCATGTTTAACAAGTTGTTCATCAAGTCTAAAAAGAGCGATCCGAGTGAACTCTGCATGCTTGGGCATCACTACGCATTCTGATGCAAGAGATGATGAAGTACTTTTTGGTAAGAAGTGAATTCTGTTCTGACCACCTCAAAATCAAATTTCTTAAGGTCTTGTTTTAGGGAAGGGCAGATCCAACATGCACAAAGTATGTTAAAGGTTAATCTAGAAATTTCAGAAATTGCTTTGGAAAATGCTGTTTATAGAGCCACATAGTCTATGGAGTTCTCCATATGTGATTTGTCCATTTTTTAATATATGGAATCCATATCATTAAAGGTAGGAACTCTCTTTTTGTCCAGAAGGAGCTCTCCTTGTGGGTTGTCATACACTTAACTGACTTGCATTCACTAAATTAAAGGGATTCACTAGGTTAATGATTTTATCCTCTTGACATGAGATCATAGTTGGATCTGCTCCACAAGGGAAAAGCCTAGATTGTTCCCACTACACAATTGGTTGTTTAGATTGTGCAATTTTGAAGGTTTCAAACTCTCAAGAATAATGAACCTGTGGTCTGTGAGGCTCTTCAATGTGGATTGTACACAAATGGATGGAGCCATAGGCTCTAACAATAGGGACACAGAAATGCAGAAAATTTTCGTTCTCTTCATGAAGTTGAATTGTGCAAATTTCATAACATGTTTTAATTAGCTCTTCTTCAACAGGTTCTGGAGATGGTAAAAGATTTGGTTTTTCTGAAACAGATAGGCGCTCTACATATAAGCCATGGATGTCGTTCCTTGATGAGAGCTATCCAATTATTTCATCAATTTATAGTAATTCAAAGCCACTAGTGCACGTAAGTGACTTACCTGAGAGAACAGTTCTGTTTTCTATCTATGCTTCCTGATATCATGAATTAGTAGATACTTCATGAGAGATGACACTATGTTCTCTCATGGTGTAGGTGAATCAGCAGGAAATTGCCTATCATAAAAGCTTATTCTTGTTTGTTAAAGACGTAGGACCAACTGCCCAAATGGTTGCCAAACGCAAGTTAGATGGATGGCCGACTACCGCTGCCAATTTTCCAACTCCAGGTTCAAACTTTTGGCTTCAGTCTCCAAACTGTCAAACTTCTGCGGCATCAACCTCTGCACAGTGTCCACCTACTCTTGATGCTACAATCACAGCTGCATGCCAAAATGTAAGCCGGGGTGACAGAATAGACATGTTTGATGTCGATAAAGGAGGTGTTGCTTATGCTGGTAACGACTTTGGCATTCATGGAACTTCAGAGAAAGTGGCACCAAATGGTAATTGTTACAGTAACTTTGGTTCCATTGGCAGTGATGCTTCCTTTTGTAATGACACGGATGTTGCCAGTGTCTCAAGGAATGAAAAGCCTCGCCAAAATCAAAATAGAGGCCTTCAACAGGGTTCATATTCTCCTGTCGCTGATGCCAGAGATCTGAATCTTTTAGCTGCTGGTTCAAGTAAAAAGGATAATGGATCGGCAATGCATAAACTGGAGAGAAGCAAGATGGATAACAAATCACAACCATCGGATTCAGGTTTCAAGGGTGTTAGGTCAAATGCTTTGGAAAGCAGGTTGAGTGATACTTACAGTTTATCACCATCTTCATGGCCCCTAAAGACCACTGGCATGTCAAGTTTTAATCGACATATTGGCAATACACATAGTCCAAGTACACAATGTCTGAGAGGTGACGATCAAGCCCCAGCTGCTCAAGTTCCAAATCATGGACTTGGCAGTTCGTCCGAGACAATTCAGGACTTGAAACCTAGCGAACAATTGACACCTGTTTCTGGCCATTTCATCTTTGATCTGCCATTTTTTAAGACACAGCTTGACCAGATAAATTCTCCGGAGCAGAATAGATTTTTGCAGCATGGTTCAGGTATGCAGGGATCTTTTCCGAACAGAATAGGTGAGACTTACAATGATAGCCGTCCACACTCCTCGTTGAATACTCAGCATACTAACTTGGCTCTGCAGCTGTAACATAATGGCACTAAAACATGAAGAACTCATTGGCAGGAAACATGTTTTACTTCTTGTGCATATAATGCTAAGGCCTTGCATCAAAAAAGGGTCCTTTGTTGTAAAAGAAGGCAGTGATTGCAGCCTCGTAGGAATTGCTTTGTAATTAACTATGATTATACATTGGTTGTTAAGAAAGACGTAAAGCAAATCTCGTAGTTTATCAAGCAAGCATCCATTTCATCCTTGGTTTGAACTTGGATTAATCTTATGGCAAGATAAAGAACTTGAGAATATGCTGTCAAAAACTAGAATCCAATCTCGGGGCTCCGGTCTGAACTAGTAACTTTTACAATAATAAAAAAAAAGGGCTGCATAAACAAAGTATAAAGAGAAGGCAAGCCCGTCAACGAAGAAATAAGATAGGTGAGACTCGAACAAAAAATCATAACTGGAAAGTTGCGCTGATAGACAGGCAGGCAAACAGTTGGACTAGTTTCTTCTTACAAGTGTGAGTTTTCTTGAAAAAAGCAAAGGGAGAAGATGAATCTTAAGCCTCCCACATTAAGTGTTCAAAATATGTAGCACAGTCATACATCATTTTATTTTATTTTTAACCTAACAGTATCTTTGGACCAGCAGTAGATCAAGATTAAATTCCATTCCTACAATTTTTATATGGGGTATCCACACCCGAACTAGGGCATTCACAAAACTAAGTAGACTAAGTAATTGTATATTTGGAAGGAGCATAGCCGCCAGTCAATGCAAACCATTGGATCATGATAACATGAAAATATATGTAAGTGTATCTTAAGAGGATACAAGTGGTGTCACATTAGCATTCCTCATGGTAAATGTCTTGTATAAAAAACAAAGTAAAGGTTCGTTGGACAAATCCAAAAACAGAGAGACGGTTGTGGGCTGTGGTGATCTTCCTCTTCCTTGATCACCACCTCTACTTGTCATCGTGGCGGTGGGGGTGGCTGTAACGGCCAAGAACAAGTTATTATCATTAATAAAAAGAGATGGCATATAGGAGAAGACATGGAATTACCAGGACATCAACATTCAAAGAAGAGATTCATCACCCACCAGAACAAGACAACCACCATGAAAACATCAACAAAAATACTAATATCAATGACGACACTTTTCTTATAACATCTTCTTCATCTTCATCTCTGGCTGCTCAGGCTATTAGGGCATCTGCTGCTCATCGTGAATCATCCCTTTCTTCTGCATATGCTGGAGATTCTATCCCTCGGAGATCTAAGGTCTTCTTTATGTCTTTTTTTTTCGTGTTATCAAGAACCCAATTTCGTTCTTTTGTTTCTGTTTCATTTAGGATTTTTATCTGTCAAAAATGAACATGGATCTCGTCTTATCTGCATCTCTAAATTGATCTTATCAATATATTTTCAATCCATGATTACATACTGAATTGGTTTTGATCACTGCTTCAGTTTTGTATCCTTTATTTTTATGCATATTAAATGTTGACAATGAATTTGCAGTTATTCAATAATGTTAGAAACGTTGAAGATTTTATAGTATTTTTCGCTAGGATTCAATAAATTTGATATGCTTTTAGTCTCTAAGCTTTCCTTCTTGGTTTGGCAAAAATTCAGGAATTGATAATATATACTTAGGGTTAGGGGATTTCAAACTAGATAATCATGCATCCAGAGCCTAAATCTTTGAGTTTTTTTTGACTGGATTTATGCCCTTGTTGGCATGATTGTACATATTGGAGTCTAGAACGATTACTATAGAAAGATGACGGAATTGGTTTGCATGTCTTTGCATTACTAGCTTTACTGCACATAATTCGTACCCTGTAAATTTGATGAGGCATGATGCCTGAACATCTAGGTGTTTGATGCATACGAGGACAAACCGGGAACAAATGATTCGAAAGGGTTTTGGGGTGTCCTTGCTCGGAAAGCAAAAGCGATTCTCGAGGACGATAATATGTCTCAACAATTTGAAACACCAGAAAGATCAAGGTTCCAGATGCCAGATTCCTCTGCAGGTGGTCAGGTGATTACCAAATTAACATTTGAGTCCCACTTATTGCAGTGAAGAAAATCGGAGAATAAAAGGGCAAGTGTCATCAATTGATTGTTGTAATATTTTACAGTATTCATACCGGACACCTGAGGGCTTTAGGAAAATGGATAATCCTGCAATACGAAAGGGCTTGGATAAGATTACATCTTCCCTTAATCAAATTGGTGACACCTTTGAAAAGGCTTTCGAGGTAAGATGTTTTGCTTCCTTTGCAACTCTAGGCAAACTTATCCATTGTGTTCACTGTACAACCTGTTTTAGTTCCTGATCCTACTTGATGAGCTCATTGATTGCATATCTATATCTTGAGCAAAGCATCTAAAGGGTTTTTCTTTCCCTACTTTCTTCCATTTTTAACCTGTGGACAATCCTCTAACATGGCCATTGATGTTTAGGTTCCATTTCTATTGCTGAGATTATGGTAGTAAACCCAAGTCTCTATTAAAAATAACGGTTAGCAATTAAATTGAATGTTGTTAATTAGTGATCAGATTTTCTGTGAGAAGGAGAGTTTGAATTGATCCAGTGTCAGATTTTTTTCTACTCTTCTTCTTTTCTGAAATACTGAATTAATAAGGTAGATTCCAGAAGAACTGATAAAATAAGTTCTAATGATGCTAACAAGTATGTTTGCAGATTTGCATTTCTGGATGAATCCGTCATACATTTAAAACTTATCAATTATATAAATTATATTTTATTGCTTCAATATCTCTACTTATTTTCCAGGAAGGTCGCACTATTGTGGAAAATAAGACAGCAGATATCATCCAAGAAACTCGCAAACTGCAAATAAGGCGAAAAGGTCCCGACGCATACAATCAAAGTCCTGGTGCAAATAGTTCATGGATGCAACAACAGACACAACCTCTGAACCATGAAAATCAACTGAAGGCATCTCGCGACGTAAGGTGGCAACTTTGTATTTGTGGGTCACTGGTTCATGTGGAAAAGTTTTAAATGCATTAATTTGGAAATCGAATAAGATTTAAGCTCTCAACTAACCTATTTAATGCTGCTATGCAGCATGTCACTAAATATGGAGGTCTCTATATACAAGATAGATTATTGTGGCTGTGTGAAGAATATGATTTTTTTTTGGTCCCCATTTGTCGACTTAGATTTTAGCCTATGGCTTGGCCAAAGTAAGGCTTTCTGTAATCGCGGTTGTGAACTGACTCGGTTTGCAGCAATTTTAGAATATGTTAAGAACAGGATAGGAATCGTATCATCAGTATTCACTCCAAATTATTAGCTTCAGCAAAAGACAGTTGTGAGCCTATTTTCAATCTCCTAACTGGTGAAATGAATGATTAGCCTTCTGTTCACAGGTTGCAATGGCTACTGCTGCCAAAGCAAAACTTCTTCTTCGGGAACTAAAAACGGTTAAAGCAGACCTGGCTTTTGCTAAACAAAGATGTTCACAGCTGGAAGAAGAGAATAAAATGCTTCGGGAGAGCCGTGAAAAGGGCAGCAATGTTGACGATGATGATCTGGTAATGCACTCTTGTACTTCATTGTGTTTTTATCTCACAAGGTTCTCTGTGTAGGACCAATGCATGCTGTTCGACCTAATTTTGTAATCTATGCTCTCTTTGTATTGTTTTCCGCTAGCTTCTGTATCTGCAGGATGCTTTGATGAATCTTTCTTCTTTAGCTGTTTTAAACTGGAGGAGACAATTGTGACAGTCTATTGATTACTATTTGATTTACATATTTGCTATGGCAGATCCGCCTTCAACTGGAGACACTTTTGGCTGAGAAAGCTCGTCTAGCACATGAGAATTCTGTGTATGCTCGCGAGAACCGCTTTCTGAGAGAGATTGTTGAATACCACCAACTTACAATGCAGGATGTTGTTTATTTGGACGAAGGCAGTGAAGAAGTTACCGAAGTCTATCCCTTTACGAAGATGCTTTCTGTTTCTCCACCTTCGCCCACCTCACCTTCTGACACCACATTAAGTTCACTATTGGAAAAGGAAATCTATCCCGTCCCTGACCTCCCGCAAGAAACACAGGAGGTTTCAGAAAGTGATGTCCCACCAAATGCAGGTATACCGGCACTCAAGGAAGAAGAAGAAGAAGAAGATACAGGAAGCGATGCCCCCCAAGGTGCAGGTTTACCTGCACTGAAGGAAGTAGAAGATGCAAGAAGCGATGCCCCCCCAAGTGCAGGAGTTCCTGTACTCAAGGAAGTAGAAGATACAAGAAGTGATGCCTCCCCAGGTGTTGGTATCCCTGTACTTGAGGAAAAAGAAGAGGAAAAAGGGATCCCTTCAAACAAGGAAGAAGAAGAAGAAGAAAAATGTACTTCAAAGTCTGCAGTGCATGAGGAAAAAGCTAAAACACCCTCAGCATCGTATGGCGTAAATAAGTAGTCCTATTCATCTCTGGCATGCGGTAGTCTTGACTCAGATTGGGTTTCTTACCGTTTATTTCTTGGTTGTGTTTGATAAAGCCAAGGTTTTTGGGGGAGATTTTTTTTCTTGGGCAAACATTCTTTAATGTTTTATGAATGTAATTGTTTATGCAATTGCGTATTTGTTATCAAATAAAAAGTCTGATTTTCCTTTTCCAGATAACAAACTTGAAATTAGAAAATTGTTTGATCTATGAAATATTAAAATCAAGTGGTTGCTGTGCATCACAGGGTCCATCATCTACTAATGGCTCTCGGCAGGTCAGCAATAATTCTGTGCCCTGTCCCCGTGCGCTTGAATGTTCGTATAGTTCTGTTTATTTTTGTATTTTAAAAGTATATATAAAAAATTTAAATTTTTTTATTTTAAATTAATATTTTTTTATATTTTTAGATCATTTTGATGTGCTGGTATAAAAAAAATTTTAAAAAATAAAAAAATATTATTTTATTACATTTCTAAATAAAAAACAATTATAATTACAATCTCAAATATGCATAGAATGAGGTTACGCTCACATGCTATGCGGGCTTTGTCAATTCACCAATTTTAGAGAGAAAAAACCAGATTTTGGCCTAGACAATGAGTTAGTCGATGAGTTAGTTGGTCTACCTTGAATGTTGTTATGTTAATATTTATACAATGGTATCTATAATTTATTTTAATCAAACTTGGTTTTAATTAAATAATGATTAAACCTTCCAACTCGATTTGATCACATTAATTCAATTCCCACTTAATTTAAAATATGCACTTTAAGTTGGTGAGAAAAAAAATCATTATAATGATAATAGCATATTGAAGCTTTAGTCAATTTCTTTAAGCGCATACTTCAAATTTTTAAATTCACAATCAAAATTATTCTCATTGCTAAGAATCACGTTGATAATGTTGAACATATTTTTTAGTCAATTTTTTTTATATGATCCATTGTGAAGCATAATTAAGGTAACTAGTTAAAAAAACCTAAAACTCCTTGGAAAACTTTTTTTTTTTTTTTAATTCAAGGAAACTCCATCCTCTAGAAAGCGCACTTTGTAGGTCCAGGTGAGCGAGTAAAACTCCGGTTGTCCCAAGTTCTTACAAGAGGTGCATGTCTTGACTCGAACTCGAGACCTGCTGTGCAGATCTCAAGCCTTTTGTCATCGCGCCACGCCCTTTGGGGACTCCTTGAAAAACACTATAGCTCCAAAATGTAATAATTGTGTTTTTGCCTCTCCACTCATAAACCTTAACATTGGCTTCTCAAGACATTTAAGTCTTTTTACGTGACCCATTTATCATTATCAAATTGTCCAAGAACAAATAAGTCTTTTCCCTTCTTGATTGCACAATGAAATAACCAAAATATTTTTAGAAACAAAAAATTTAAATCTAGCATCTAGGAGCATTTTTGTATTTTTATAATGGTATTTCTATTATTATAATATCAACTAAGGGGTAATTTGATATTTGACCAAATATAAAAAATAATAAACAATTAAAATGCATAGTAAAATAACAAAAATACTCTTAAAAGCAAAAGATTTAAACTTAAAGTTGGCTTTTTGGTCTTTTCATAATAGTTTTTGAGTGATTATTAAATCAGCTCAAGGGCAATTTAACATTTGAATAAATAAAATTAAAAAAAAAAAAGAACAGGCACATGCGAGGCACCTGAAGGTCGGGTGGGAGACGCCTACACCCTTCAGATGGCGCGTGTGGAGTCTCAAGGCCTCCAAAAATGTCAATCCACCATGTTGTTGTAAGTGTCACAATATCATGTTCTCTTTAGAGTGGCACATGTCGTCATTGGTGGTTCAGCTAGTTGTAAATTGATTTTTTTTTCTTTTCTCTCTCTTTCCCTGAAAATTATAGCTTGACCCTCTTTATTGTATGTATTTCAACTCTAGTCCTTATTCTTTTGATTTCTAATTTTTATTCTTGGCATTTTTGTATAAGTTTCTTTGTTTGCAATTTCGTCCACAAATTCCAATTTGACATGTATTGTTTTTTCCAAGTTAGTCCTTATTCTTTGGTTTTAAATTTTTTTTCCTTTGTCTTTTTCTAAAAGTTTTATTTGTTTTCAATTTCATTCTTGAATCCAAATTTATGGTATTATATTTTTAAATTGTCCTTATTATTTTGATTTCTAATATTTTTTGGCCCTGTTATAAAAGTTTAATTTATTTTCAATTTCATCATTCGATCTAAATTTATGATATATTATTTTTACTGATTTGGTCCTCTTTATTTTTTTATTTTTTTAAAGTGATTTTTCTTTTCAATTTCACCCTTCAATCAAAATTTTATTTTTATTTTCTAATGTCAATTTTGATCCTCATTCTTTTGATTTTTGTTTTGTTCCTTTTGCTAAATTGTTTTTTCTTTTCAATTTCACCATTCAACCCAATATAAAATTTATTTTGTATTCCAGTTTTGATCCTCATTCTTTTAATCACTATTTTTATCATTCTTTTGTATAATTGAAATTATTTTTTAGGAATTGGGTTTATGGTTTTTCAAATAGGATATTTCGGATCTAATGACCTGGATCACGAGTTTGAAAAGTTAATAAGGGTTAATATTTATTTTTTAAAATAAATCAGCTTTATAATTCTCTTTATTCATTTTTTTAGGTTATTCCAATCTCATAATCTAGGCTACAAATTTGACAGGATATCCTGGGTTGACTCAACCTTTATTACTGGGGTTACAGGTTTGTTGTGTTAACTCAGATTTGGATTGACTAGGGCTAGTTTTTCTTAGGGGTGAGCAAAAAAACCGGAAAACCGAGAAAACCGAGAAAACCAGAAAAAAAACCGAAAAAAACCGAATCGTAAAAAAAAACCGATTAAACCGATTAGAAAATCACAAAATATTTCCGGTTTGGTTCGGTTTTGGTTTTTAAAATTTGAAACCGAACTGAACCGGTCCGGTTCAACTAAGCTGGCTCTTGAAAAAAAAAAGAGTATAAATAGCATATTTTCTAACCCTAACCTAAACTTAAATCACTATTCTCACTTTCTCAGCCACCGCCTATCCCTTCTCTCTGCCTCTCATCTCTCAAAAGTTTTGTGCATTGTCTTCTTCTCCATGCTCTCTGCTTCTCATCTCTCATCTCTCAAATCTGTCTCCTTCTCCTCCATGTTCTCTGTCTCTCATCTCTCATCTCAGACGGCGCGGGAATATGCAAAGAAAGGTTTAAGAATTCCAGTCTTGAGGCTATCCTATTACAAAATTTTGTAAGTAGTGTTTGAAATCGCTTCTTGAGGCTATCCTAGGCTTTCATCTAGTTCCAACGATTCCTACTTCTAACCACTCTTATTTCACACTTTTCAGGAAATTCCAAAACCCAGGAAGAAAGGACACTAAATCAAGATCTATTCTAATTGAAGGGGTGTAACGGCACCCTAAGCTCATTGAGCTTGAAGAACAGGAAAGAGCGGACTAGCTAACCTAACTGCAAAAAAAGCAGTCACAGCCAGGGATATCTTTTTTGTTTTGTTTTGTGTATTTTTTTGCTGGGTTTAACTTCTGGGCAAGGATCTATCAAAACAAAAATTGAAGTTGATTTTCTGGAAAATGGAAGCAAGTACAAAACAGAAGTGTTGAAAAATGTTGTCGATAAAAAGCCCAGAAAAAACTCAACCGGAGTAATTTCGGTTTGAACCGGTTTGGAAGGGAAAAAACCCGAACCGAACCGAACCAAAATTAATCGGTTTGAACCGGTTTTCGGTTCGGTTCGGTTCCAAAACAAAAAAAAATAAAATCGGTTTGGTTGTTTATTTTGATCCAAAACCGGACCGAACCGAAAATACTCAGCCCTAGTCAGCAGTGAAACAAAGCAAGGGGGGCCAATAGCCGGACGGCGAGAAGGAAATGTCAAAAACCAGGTGCTACAGGATACTGGATAGTGCTTCTGTGGGCTGGAAACGAGGATATTTTGAGACAATGAGATTTGGGAAATATGGACATTCTGATAAAGTAGTGTAAGGGCCAAGTGGTTCTTTAATTCCATTAATGAGCAGCAAGCATTGGCTGGCTAGATTACTTGCATGGTATTTTGTGTGCTTATCCAAGAAAAACCATGGACTTGTTCTTTGAAATTCAATGAATTGAATCTTGCATTAACATTTTGCAATTTTTGTGTTCCATCTTAATGCTGTGTCCACAAAAATAAGACGACATTACTACACTCTCAATCACCTCTAGTCCACGAACATGTCAACAACAGTTCCACGTCAGTTTGTGCCTAGTGGATCTGGAAACAAGACATCTTCCAGCTTGAAAAGACTGATGTCTCTTAGCACTAAGGAGCAGCAAGCAATGGCTATAGGTAGATTACTTGCATTGTATTTTGTGCTTATCCAAGAAAAACCGTTGACCTCTTCTTTGAGATTCAACAGCGCAGGAATTGGATTAATTTCGCTTTAACATTTTTAGATTTCTGTGTTCCATCTGAATAATGAAATATAAAACTATCGTCAAACCCAATCTTGATACTTGGTGCATGATGGGGATCTGAACCTGGGCATCAACTCCAGGACTTAGTCTTAGTCTTAGTCCTTAAAAACTAGGCCATTACCATACTGGATGAATGAAAACAATTGGCATTTTGTTTATTTAACTTAATATTTGAGATTAGAGTACATTTGATTTGGGTTTGGGATTCCTTATCATGCAAGAAAGGCTCCTACCCTAGGGCTCCACGGCACTTAACTTGATTTAGTTGGCTGCCATTAAATTTCAACTGCAAATGTCTTGCAGAATAAGTACAGCCACAGAAAGTATTTTCAATATGCCATCTAATGGAGATATAATCCCACCAGGAAAAGTTCATGTTAATGAAGAGAATCAATTACGGGAAGCTAATGGAGACGGCAAGCTTGAAGCCCAGAAAAGGCCTAAGCCATTTAAGAGCATTTACAGCTGATTTAAAAGCATAAGTTTAATTGCAGAAGTGGGCTAACATTATTTTTTTAAGTATCTCTCTAATTACATCAAATGAATATTTCTTTGACCAATTAATATAGAAAACAGAAAATCCCACACATGATTTTAGATATGAAATCCATATGAGAAAATTATACTTTCAATGAACAAAAGTGGGAAAGGGGAATGACAAATGACAGGTCTGAGAATTTTCGAGCTTTTCCTAATAGGGTGTTTGCCAACTTTATTATCCAGGTTCTTAGAGGACTCTACAAGTTGCAGACATAGCATCAAATCATTAAACCATCAAGTGAAATAAACTTCAACATAAACAGGAAGATGGATGAGACAATTACAAAGAGATGTTACTTTGAAGACTTTGGTTTGGCATGAAGCAAGTAGTTTTAGGTTTGTATCAACTGAGTGAGCTTAGTATTTCCAATGCCCAAATGAGGCGGGTTAAAAGTATTAGCACAAAGAAAGGAGAGAAGATACACCTTGTCAGGAAGTATATCCAGGTAACAAGCCCACAGGATCAACACATGGATGGCAGAAGAAAATATTCACGCTTCACGTAGTCTCTGAATAAATCCCTAACCTCCCTTTCAATCTGCAAAAAAAGTAAGAAAATTTGTTACCTGAACCAACCATTTCAGTAATGGAAGCCTGTGCATAAATTTTCAAAAAATAAAATGAAGAG
>Ga0307508_10003091_pt1 | contig 17098 bp, 26 predicted proteins | sample 9_EM_MG_FD_203089 | JGI IMG/M metagenome (GOLD analysis project Ga0307508, IMG submission 203089) | Populus trichocarpa ectomycorrhiza microbial communities from riparian zone in the Pacific Northwest, United States - 9_EM | ecosystem: Host-associated > Plants > Roots > Unclassified | place...
AGATCGGCCCACGGTGGAATTCACGCCAGAGCGCACAATGTCACGTGCATGACGCCTTACCTCTTTCTCATCATCATCATCATCATCATCATCATCATCATTATCTTTCAATGACTCGGCGGCATGTTAAGTTTAAGGCTGATATTCTGGCTGTACGCTGGCACCGATGGGATGCACTCGGCGACACCTTGGTGATTGTTCAAGTTCACGCAAACAATTGAAAGACGTTGCGCACTTGCCACGGAGCCCATATTGTATATTGTCTTGTGACGTGGCCGCCTACTAGTGCCTCTAGGTTCTTGCCGTTGCTATTGTGATTACGAAAAGATGTTTCTTGGCCCATGGGCGTCATGCCAGCCTGCCATCTGGCTGCGAGCCACCCCTTCACACGCGGCCATATTCTTCCGACGAGGCTCGTCCATGGAAGTTCCTTCCGTCGCGTCCCAACTGTACATGTACGGGTCGGTGCAATATAATCCAAAAATAAGTACAAGCATCGTATCTTCGCTGCCCTCCTTGTGACAGCGATGTACGCGCTGCACAGAGCGTCGCGAGCCAAGGAAGAAGGATGCTACTGTCCGAAACCCGCACCCCAAAAGCGTATTGCAGGTCCTTTCTGGTTGCTCTCTTGGCACTTGAAAAGCGTTCCATGTTGTCGGCCGCTTTAGCATTGTCCTATCAATCTTAGCCAAGCGCGACAACCTCGAAAAACAACATTTTGTTATGTCGACATGTCTTCGACCACACGAAACCGACCGTTACCACACCAATGGCGATGTGGTTCGTTCTTGAACTGTGGAAAGAACGACCAGATGAATCCCCGCTCTCAGAAAGGTTACGCTTAGTAGGCACGGTAGTCCCCTCGCAACAGGCACCTGGAAGGATTACTGCTCTGAGACAGCAGACGGACCTTGGAACTGCACAGCTACCATGGCGTTGATGTTGCTTTTCAGACCAGCTCGTACTGCACGTGGACCAACACAGCTCACACCGAACTGAACCGTCATTTGAGTCCTATAGCCGTACTCCTGCACTTTGGGAGCACAATCTCCCCTTCACGCCCACGATTCGCCTCTCCTCTCGTTCAATGTGAAGGGTAGTCAAACGGGAAAGATTGATTGCAAACAGGCCTGGCAGCCCGACAAATACGGCGAATGGTGCATTACCGAGCGGGAGCATGAGACACCTTATTTCGAGTTATTGACGTCGTTGGGATGGCTCGTGGAACTACAGCGGGAGATGCGATTTTTGCGGCAGGAGTTCTGGCGAAATTTCTGAATAGTGATGGAATTCAGCACGACGGCTGGCATTCCAAGCAATCTTCAGGCAGAGATACTGATCCACAATGCACACTAGAGGATGTCGAGAGATAGTAGCGTTGGATAAGGTGCTGCCTCAGGTAGTCCGGGTGTCTTCTCTGTTAACATTGTAAGATGCCTGAGACTCAAACGAGTATTGGCGTGAAGCACAATGAAGCAGCATGCGGCGATATATTAACTATTAATGTTTCTCGTATGCGGCCACGAGAGCCTCTAAATCGAATTTTGGATCATCCGGATCTGTGACCACTGTTACGTTGTGAGCTTTGAGACTGCACAAGGCAAGGGAGAGAAACAGGGACGAACGTGTTGTCGCCGCTGGCGAAATTTTATCTCTCCAGGCTTGCCTTGCTTGCTCCAATAGCCTCTCCCTCTTGTGCTGCTCTTCATGCGCACGTTTCTCATGCTCCCGCGCCGTGAGTGTTCTCCGGTGTGCAATGCCGTACAGTATTCCTGAGGCGAGCGCTGTGTACCGAACCACCTAAGAGCCCGACACGATATGATACAGACCCAATGAGCAAGAACTAGGGGATACCAGAGGATTCAAACACAAACGTTCACTGCTGGCGAGACCATTGTATCAAAAAGCCCGCAGCAGTAAAGACGGAAGACGCGGGCCTATGGATCATAAGTAGCGCTTCAGTAATTGTCACTGTAGAGCAGAGTAGCCGCAGGGCCTCAATGATGACTTTCAGACCTTGGGTTGGTTGGGAATTTGCCGAAGGAATTTGTGCACAACACTTTGGCTCAAGCGCTTCAAAATGACGGTCACCTCGGATGCCGCGTCATTCACCCTCGTCTGGGAACTTGCGGCTGAGGAAATGCCCAGCACTCAGGATCTACGGTTTGCTCTCGAGAAGGGCGCTGATGAGATTAAGCTGGACACGTTGCGGAGAATCATCGTAGCTACCTTGAACGGAAGTCCTCAGGCGAGTCCGAATCACTCCAAAGGTTGGCAATCCTAATTGCTCAGAAAATTTATACTTTACTAGCCACAACTCCTTATGCCTATTATTCAATACTGCCTCCCGTCGCGAAATAAGGCTCTGAAGAAATTATTGCATACTTATTGGGAGGTCTGCCCAAAGTATGATGATAATGGGAAGCTGAAGCAGGAAATGATCCTGGTAGTAAATGCTATCCGAAACGATCTTGTGCGTTTATGAGACTTGTTTATTTAGAATTGTGAGCCTGACAGATTCCATAGAATCATCCAAACGAATACATTCGAGGAGCAACACTGCGGTCGTTGCAGAAGTTAAAGGATGCTGAGCTTCTCGAGCCCTTAATACCCCTTGTTCGCTCTTGCCTGGTGCGTCCGTATGTCAAATTGTACGCGGCCAATTGTCACATCATTTGGTGCACAGGAGCATCGTCATTCATATGTCCGCAAGAACGCCGTGCTTGCGATCCTTGCGATTTATCCAAGCTTTGAATCCCTGATACCCGACGCCCCCGAACTCATCCAAGTCTTCCTCGCTGCGGTACCAATCGTTGGAATCCTTTGTTATGCTTCTGCTGATGAGTACTTGCCAGGAAACCGACACGACCTGTCTACGAAATGCCCTTGTTTTCCTCTCCAACTGCGCGTTGCCGAAAGCGGTTGAAAAAATATTATCTGCCGCAGAGCAGATTCCGAGCTGGGACGAACAGATGCAATTGGCCGTGATCGAAGTTATTAGGAAAGATTGCCTGAACGATTCCCCACATCGGGTGCGTAAAAGCTTAATGTCTGTATGGCTTGTCATCTGATTCACCTAATGTGATCAGCCGCGTTACATACGGATCGTGTACGAATTGCTAGAATCCTCTTCACATTCAGTCAAATATGAGGCAGCCACAACACTCACCACCCTCACCCAAAATCCTGCCGCCATTAAGGGTGCGTTGTAGCAGATGTCACAAAGTGTTCCGATGTTCATGTTGTTGTCTAGCTGCCGCAACGTGTCTCATGGATCTGGCCGTAAAGGAGTCAGACAACAACGTCAAATTGATCGTGCTGGACAGGCTCGAGAGCCTGCAAACCAAGCATGAACATGTTCTTGACGGACTAGTGCTTGACCTCCTCCGCATTCTGTCAAGGTATGTATATTTTCTCTGCGGGCTGATTTTGTACTGATGGCAGAATTTACAAAGTCCTGATATGGAAGTTCGAAAGAAATGCTTGCATATTGCACTGAATATGGTGACGAGTCGGAATGTCGAGGATGTAGTTCTCTTCTTGAAGAAGCAATTAACACGCACCCTCGACTCAGACTACGAAAAGGTGACACCGAACCAAGTTCTCATGGATTGCGGCTCAAGTATTTGCGTGAAAGAATCCTGAGTATCGCCAACTTTTGATCCAATCCATCCATATCGTGGCTATCAAATTCTCCGAGGTTGCCGCAAGTGTGATACTCTCTCTGATGGACTTTCTCGGCGATACGAACAATCCTTCCGCCGTGGATGTTATCGCTTTCGTCAGGTGTGTTCTCGTTTTGATTCCCTAAGAACAAGTTCTCCCGCTCACTGGACCGCGTAAAGGGAGGTTGTACAGAAGTTCCCTGCATTGCGTGCCTCCATCAACCAACATCTCCTGCAAACATTGAGCCAGATTAAATCTGGAAAGGTGTTCCGTGGTGCATTGTGGATTGTTGCGGAGTACAGTGCCGAGGTGTCTGGTTCGTCCCGGAATGTCAATTCTGTTTCATGCCGCCCTTGCAACAAATGCTCAATCTGCAGATATCCAAGCCGTGTTCCAAGAGTTGCGTAAAGTCCTAGGCGAGATACCAATATTGGCATCGGAACAAGTATGCGTGATTAGCTCGACCCTCGCTTGCGATTCACTGACGTATCGACGGCATGAAAGCGTCTTCTAGATGAGGCCGGTGGCGATCAGGAGCCAGAGAAACAAGACGCTGCCGTTTCTGCATCAGCGAAGCCTCGCATCCTAGCGGATGGTACCTATGCGACAGAATCCGCTTTTTCGAGCGTTGCAAATGCCCGTCTTGAAGCTGTAAAAGCAGCTGCGAAACCACCTTTGCGATGTATTTCACGCCATGCTCTCGACTTACCTCCGAAATGGCTGATATTTTGTACGGTCTCTAGCTCTCATCTTGCAAGGCGACTTCTACACCGCGACAGTGCTCGCATCGACTTTAACGAAGCTAGTACTTCGTTATGCGCAGATATCTCCCGACGCTAAACGCGTCAACGCCCTTCGCGCTGAAGCCATGCTGATGATGACGTCCATCATTCGCGTCGGGCAGTCTAAATTCGTCGCTGCACCAATAGATGAGGATTCTCAGGAGCGAATCATGAATTGTTTGCAGACACTCTCCCAAGTCAGCGACAGCGGTGCGGTGACTGACATATTCCTTCACGATACCAAGGCCGCTTTCGCGAACATGGTTGCTTCAGAAGAGGTGATTGGATATCGCTTAATGATAATAGCAGGATACTTACGCAGCATATCAGAAAAAAGCCGCGGAGAGCGCAGCAAAGGAGACCAAAGCGGCGGCTATCCAAGTGGACGACGCAATCACATTCCGACAATTCTCCAAGAAGTCTGGCATCGATGGTGTTGACGACGTAGGTCACATTGTTCCCATGCCGCTTTTTTTATGATTATCGAGGCTTGTTTAGTTTGAGAGAGACGTTTCCCGCGCAACCGGCGCTAACAACGTCAAGGGCGGTCTTTTATCGAATCTTAGTCGTGTAGTGCAGCTCACTGGTAGGTCTTTGCAAAGTGTCATATATAGGGCGCTGTCTTATCGCTCTCAATAGGATTCTCTGACCAAGTGTATGCCGAAGCTTATGTCGCAGTGCACCAGTTCGATATCTTGCTTGGTAAGTCTTTAGCCTCATGTTACGCCCTTAGCTCATAATCTGCTGTAGATGTCCTCATCGTCAATCAAACCCCGGAAACCCTTCAGAATGTATGCGTGGACTTCGCGACACTTGGTGATCTCAAGCTCGTAGAACGGCCAGCAACCTATACGATCGGCCCTCATAATTTCCAGACTGTGAAAGCGACCATCAAAGTAAGGTTGTTCTTTACTGCCTTGAGCGAGCTATCTCATCAATTATGTGGTAGGTATCGTCTACCGAGACAGGAGTAATCTTTGGCAACATAATTTGGGAGTCTGGAACAACCGAATCCTCCGTCGTCCTCAGTGATATCCATATTGACATAATGGACTACATCAAACCCGCTTATTGCAACGAGACTCACGTGAGGATAACCTGTACAGTTCTCTGCTTGGATCCTGATATTGTAGCCTTCAGTTCCGAAATATGTGGACAGAGTTCGAGTGGGAAAACCGCGTCAACGTCAGCACTTCAATAACGCAAGTGGTCCTCACCTTACAGCATTGAGGTATAGAAATTTAAGTATCATTTGCAGTGACCTCCGTGAATACCTCGAGCACATTATGAAATCGACGAATATGTCGTGTCTCACTGCGGAGGCTGCTCTTTCCGGAGATTGTGATTTCCTCTCCGCGAACATGTATGCGAGGAGCTTGTTTGGTATGCCAGCCATGTTTCTACACTACAACTCACTGATCAAAATCTTCAACCTTAAGGGGAGGATGCTTTGGCGAACCTCAGTATTGAAAAGAATGAAGAAACCGGGCAGATTCAAGGTCATGTTCGCATTCGAAGCAAAACACAAGGCATTGCACTCTCTTTAGGCGACAAAATCACCTTAGGTCGGGTTACATATCGCTTGACGTCAGATTGAAACCTACTGACTCGCTTGTCTTGACGTTGCGATTGCAGCGCAAAAAAGAAAGCCAATGGCCATCATGTGATGAAAGAGCCAATCACACGAACTCGACGTTAGTATCCGCAATACTTCGCATATTTCAGTGTCCCCCGGTCCAGCGATTGGTTTTAATGCGCATTGTAATTATTCAGCCTTGGCATTTCAATAAAGATAGATGCAAAATGAAGGAAGCGACAAAATGTGAATACAGAGAAAAGACGAAGAAACACTGCAACGAAACATGTCACTATCGCCGCTTCGATCGGCGTTCACTTGGGTCTTCTTCGTGATCTTCAGAGTGGCTCCGTTTTCTGTTGTACGTGTGAGGTTCGCAGTGAATGGCTCAATAACGTAGCTACCTCACCTATTGGATCTGTCATCCTTGATGTCCCGAATCCCGCGCTTCTCTTTCTCCTTTTCCTCCCGTTTCTTCCTCTCCCTTTCTTCCTTCTCCTTGTCTTTCCGGGGAGCTGACGGGGGTGATTTATCTCTCCGACGTTCCCGCTCGTCCCGTTCAGTTCCCCTATCTCTCTCACGTTCGCGCTCTCTATCTCGTTCCCTCTCCCGATCTCGTTCACGGTCTCGTATGCTTCGTTCGCGATCACGATCACGGTCGCGGTCGCGGGAACGTTCCTTGTCTCGGTCCAAATCGTCCCCTCCCGCGCTCCCGCTACCAGCGGCGCTTCCACTACCGCCGCCATAATCAAGACCGTCAACCTGCGACGTAGTGCCGCCATCACGGTCCTTATCTTTGTATCTTGGCTGTTGATTGCGTGGTCCAGTAGGCACATTCGGTGGGAGAGGAGAGGCAGGCCGTTTAGGTAGTACTTGCGGCACTGAACACGGATAGTAAGCGATAATCCAAGGGTACACGATATAGAGATCACATACCACGAGGGCCAGTCGGTCCCAAAGGAACACCGCCGCCAAAAGGTCTCGGAGGCCCGCCTCGCATTCCACCTCGATAAGCGCCACGCATCGGTGGAGCTCGGGGCGCAGCTGGGGGCGCAGACAGCTCGGAAGAGAAAGACTGAATGGCGGAGGCCTGTTGGCTGGATCCGCGGTCCTGAAACAAGGGCAATTAACGCCACGTATCTTCAAAGCAGACGTTGCTGAACTTACATCTTCTGACGCCGGTGTGGCATTGTTTTCTAGTGAGTCTGAGGGCACCAGTTCCCCTGCAAGTGGCATGGCTTGCCCAACTTGCTGCTGAAGCTGTTGCATCTGGGGTTGTTGAGATGGAAGCGTCTGCTGTTGCTGCTGCATCATACTCGAGGGCCCTGACATCCCTCCACCCATCCCATTCGGTATGGACACGCCGGTACCATCCAACCCCGATGAATACGCGCCCATAGCGCCCGCCATGGATGCGTTTCCGGCCCCGAACGCGCCACCCATGTGGGGAGTCATGCCCATACTCATCATATCAGGTGTCATGTTCATTCCTGAGAACATATTTTGCATAGGGAAACCAGCGCTTTGAGAAGCACCAGCGGGGAAGCCCATCTGTTGCTGTGGTATGCTCATGCGCGCCGACTGTGCAATCAGCATAGAGCGCATTTCAGGGGGCACCGAGTTTTGAAGCATCTCTTCCGGCATCCCTGCCATGTTCTGGAGGTGCGAACGTGCGTTGGAAAACCCGAGTTAATAACTAGGAGGGAGTGCGCCGAAATAAAATTACTCGCCAGGACGTTTGCTCTCAATTCAGCCGCCAGTGCAGCCATGTCACGCCGCCTCACACAGTATGCTTCCCAGCTGATTTCGTCGAATCCATAGTTGAACCAGTCACTTACATCTGCGCCCGGACGGCGCCAGTTTTTGTCCGCAAGTGCTTGCATATCAACATCGTATATTGCCATACCAGAAAACGTCCCAGCTTCGGTAGGGTCAATCTTAGGGGCGGACGCAGCCGCGTGGGCAGGGGGAAGTGTGGAAGGATCAGGATAAGATGGATCAGATGAGGGTTCAGTTTGTGGAAAGACTTCGCCGACTAAGGGTAACGAAGCAAGGTCAAGAGCAGACGACGTCCGAGCCTCGCCATCCATCGAAGCTGGCACCATTGAAGCGGGTATTTTGGATATTGACTGGGACAGGGGAGCCCCTCGCTCGCGCGGGGTGTACTCAGTAGTAAAGTCAGGTACTAGAAGAGTTTTCGATTTAGTGACACAGATTTGCCCTTAACATAAGGTGGACTTGCGTGGTCTGGTGGTCGCGGTTGGTTGCATTCGAGGGGGCGGCCCTCGATGGGGAGTATTTGTCCTATCGGGGCATGGTTCTAGGAAGCTGATTGTGCAAACAGTTCTCATGCGCATACCTGAAATCGCGCGAGCGGTTCGGGGTCTCAGAATCCATGATGATTTCGACATCCTGCGCGCTGTGGATAAGTAGCACCAATGTAGATTTGAGCAATATACGCACTGATTCGCTATCTTCCTCCTCTTCCTCTGGCTCCTCTTCTTCTTCGGCAGTTTCTACAGCTCCATCTGTAGGAATGTCCTGCACGCTGTGAACAACGCCGCGTTCCATTGCAGGTTTTGTAGCAATGCTTTTTGCACCTTCGGGCCTATGAAAACAATTGAGGCTAAGGTTTAATGCCATTCAGCCCAGGAGCAAGGCTTACAGAGCGCCATTCGAGTTCAGGGAGAAGGGAGCAGATGCTGGGGCAAGTGTGCATGTGAGCAGGCGCTTCATTGTGTGCGAGATGAGTACAAGCTAACATGGTTGCTGCACAATGACCGGCTCCTCAGAGCCATAAAGGAACGCATCGTCATCGTCTTCCATTGCCAAATTCTCAACCGGCCGTCGCGCTCGCAAAGCGCACGTGACCCTCAAATAAACCAGCACGTGATGACCTCCTTTCCCTCCCTTGTTCCAGCACAATTCGGCCACCCAGGAATGATCGGGACGACATATAGCTTGCCAGCTCCCATTATAGTGGGCGCTTGTTTAGGCGACTCGCTTCATTGAGCGTCCCCACGTCCGCTCATGGGTTATGGGATGGGCAAAGGATTCCACGCCATTTGGACATACGATGTGTGCTGGTGGATTGCAAGGGACCGGGTCCCCCGATAGGACCGTTCGCGTCGAGTGTCACAACAACTCTGGTGTATTGACCCCCCTCATTCGCTTCCGCTCCAGTGAGAGCATCCCGACTTTGCTTAAGCGATTAAGTTCTGAGCCTGCCTCTGCACCATCCCCGCGCGCAGTGATGAGCAATGGCGCCTCTGGGAGATTTTTTCTTCTGTGCGCCGGAGCTCCCACTTTCTGCATTAGTCATGACATGACGTCGGTGACGGTGCTTTTCGACGGGAAATTATCGATCAATTACACGTACGAGAGTTAATGCTGGCACATGCAATCATGTCATGGGCAAGGGGAACGTTGGGCGAATTGTGATTACGCGCCGTCGATCACGATAACTCGAAAGCATCAGCGCCTCTGATGCCACCCCAAGCGGTCCTCCGTATCTCGCCCTGGAGTGGGACATTGAAAATTCACGCGCCTTGCTCCCCGATGAGTACTTTTGTGATGTCGTTGGGCGGTCAGAATGGCCGTATCACGGGTGACATCGTAAAGCGAGATGCTATCGTTTGGAAGGTACGCGTGCTATCTACTATATTCCGGGTCGATTATTTATTGAGTCTGTTGAGCTCCAGGAGGGCCTGCATAACTTGGTGGAGGGCAGCGGGCTTTGTATTGCTCAGTGTCATTCATGAATATAGTTTGATATGAACTGTGCATCGCATGTCCACTCGACTCGATGCTACGGAGACAACTTACCCACTCACTGAGGAAGACGGGATGCCCAGGAAAGATCGAAAATATCTCTGGAGACATGGTGTCCGCTCACAGCGTTTCCCGTGGGCTTAGAACATCCATGTGTGTATGCTTGAGGATACAGTTGTGATGCAGGAGCCCCGTGTTGTGTGGGGTGTTAGCTCATCTGGTAGAGCGCGTCCTTAGCATGGACGAGGTACCGTGTTCGACTCGCGGATACTCCAGTGTGAAATTATACTTTTGATCAAGCTTGCGCGTGAGCTTTTTTCCCTCGCCTAGCAGAGCGAGTTTGGCATGATAAGGTCCCGTTGCGATTAACACGATGAACGGTTGGCTTCAACTTTATTTGTCTTTTCTGTGGGTGAAAAACGATGTGAGTGATCCGAACGCCTCGTACAGGAACGTAGAGGAAAATTACTGGAGTGTGCTCATAAAGTTTGCTTTCCCAAAGCATGCCCTTGTGGCGAAAAATCGCCAAAGACATCTGAGTTTTCAGCCCTGAATTGCAGACTCGCCGCGGGAAACCTCATTATATATCCGAACATGCAAGAATATCTTGTGCAATGACGGCGGCTTTGCTAAGGAGTTGCTAGCAGCTCGGGAATGGTGGCTGCGTTGTGTATCTTAAGTTTCTGAGCCAGCGCCAAAAAAAAAATTCCAAAAGTTTGTGAACTACATGTAATAGGTCCATACTGTAGTATGCCATTGAAAGGGTGCAGGGAGGCCCCGCTCTGTGCGGCGGACGTACGCTCATTGGCTCCTTGGTGTCTCATTTGTAGATACCACACAAATCAACACTCATCTTCTGCTGTGCCCACAACAGGGCAAATGCAAATGATGAGAATGGAGAAGTGTCAAGCACAAACCGGACGCGTCAACAAATACGTTGCCTTGGCCAGGACTTCCATTGTGTCCGTTTGATCACAGTATACAAGCTGAAATCGTCTGTTTGCGAATTTGCTCGCCGTCATTTCGGCCACGGGGCGGGCAAACCACGGTTGGCATTGTTCGAATGGAAATTCGTAAGCCCCATACGGCATTAGCGGGGAAGTGGAGCACAGGGAGTGTGAATCGATGAAAGGATCCGCTATTAGGTAATACAATGATTGTCCTTGTGTGACAGTCCTTAGGTCCCAAAGTACGAAACAAGAAGAAAATCACTGCTTTTCTAAATCGCCTAAACATTTCCCGGTCATGGGACGCGGCGGTGGCGGTACTCGCGCATTTTGAGTCCATGTAAAGTATAGTGTGCCGATCGCTATAACAGCCAAGCTTGCCAGACGATTGCTTCAAAGATTATCAAGTGTTCAGCAAGACTAGAGGACATGAGACAGCGAAAATGCCAACTGACAGAGTAAGTATGTCACCAAATATCAAGACGCCTAGCGTTGTCTGAATAACACTACGTGCAGCCTGGATACGCGTGTGATTTAGCGGCATGGCGGTGGTGATGCAAAGGAAACTCCACATACGCTCGAAAACATGTGTGTGACTGGTGATGTTACTTTTATGGACAAGAGGCCAGCCAACGAGAGGAAGAGTCCGAATAGTCCGGTAACCGAGCCTCCCACTGCGAAGACGACTAATTGCTGTCTGTTGAGCAGCATATCCCGGAATCCGGATAATTCTCCATTAAATACAATGAAAGGAACGAGCAGGATAGTGGAAAGCAGATTATTATGGTAGGCCAATTGGACGATCGTGATCTCTCGCTTCACTTGGGTCTTGCGCATCACTGCATGCACAGCAGCGAGTAAAGAAGATAGCAAGCCGTATACGAGACCCATGCTGGCAACGTTCTGAAGAGGGTCCATGCTGAACGCTGCAGACGGCGAAACCCCAACTGTGAAGCCAATTGTCACAACAGTCGAAGCGATGAGCACGTCCCGCCGTGGAGTTCGACGTGTCCAGATTGCAGAGGTAAGAATTGTCATAGGGAGAAGTAATCCTCGAGCTATCTATGCTCGCGTAAATGCCCTTAAGTTGTGGCCCTGATACGAATGCAAAAGGACTCACTTGAAAAAAAGTCGTATCAACATCACGCAAGCAAAAAGTGTTGAAAATCAGCCCGGCGAGACCAACAAAGACCAGCGGAGCAAGATGCTTGGTCTCTTCCAGAGTGAGCGGGTCCAAATGGAATCTCCGGGGCCAGAGTTTGGACGCGCTCTGTAGAAGAATGATTGCAATGAACGTCTGAGTAAACTGATGTACTAGTGGTTAGTACAACAGGATGGAAACGTATCAGATAGAACGCCACATACAAGGAATGTGAAGGGTAAATCGGGGGATGAATCCAGGACCGTCTTAAACTCGATTCAGCAAGAGCACAGTTACACACAATCTGGGAGTGATCAATGTACCTTGTTGACGAACACCATAACTAATGCTGCTGCCATATAGAAAGCAACCACGGAGGCAACTTCAAGCCTGGAGTGGACATGGTGACCTTCGGACATGTCGCAAACGCCTGGAAACGAGTTCCGGACGGAGAAAACCGCCAAGAATTGTTGATGTGAGTGGATGCCGAAGCTCGCTGGCCAAGCTGGCAACTCGATGTGGGACAGAAAATATATTACAGTGATAGACGTCGGCGTAACCAGGTACGAAAAAACGTCAACTTTGTCATTCAGGGGATACATTGCATGCAGCACAGGGACAGACGAATGTAGCGTGACAATGGGCTAGTAAAGGCGCAAACTGATTTCTAACGAATAAAACGTGAGGGTGTTGTAATAAGGATAGCGCTTGTGCTTCAGCACAAACGGTCTAACATGAGGAGAGTTCGGCCATTGAGCCTGATTAGATACCTGTCGATGGGGACTAGCGAGGGGTTCCCAACATTGGCAGAGACGAGACCAAGGCATCAAGCGCTACTGGTGCCCGTTTTCTCGGCGTCGACGGCATCGCAAGGCTAACACGTTGCTTAGGTAGGAGTGCTGGAAGGCGCGGAGATCGTCTTGCCCTATCACATCGTTCTATGAGCTTGAAGAGTGACAAACGTTGCAGCTTGTGAGAGACGCGGCGTTCTGGATCGCTAGCTGTGCGTGGTGTATGATCATACGGCGACAGGGCAAACTGTTCTTTGTTTGGCGATGACTTGTAGCGACGAGGTGGCGACATCGAAAAGTTTGTAGCCGGGCTGTGCTTGTGTTGCTTGCACAGAGGGGCGGTCACAATGTGTGATATTCCGTTGCGGGGCATCGCCGACTGTTGAACCGGCCGCGTGGATGCGCCAGCAGACTGGGAATGTTCGCCACAATGTGGATATGATGAAGCCTTACGGTTCGACGAGGTATCTCCGCGTCTAGATTGCACCGGCATATGCAGTAACGAAGAAGAACTGCTTTCCAAGTTCATCGATCGGAGAACCACCTCTTCAGTGGCAACCAAGTTCCTCCCGCTGCCCCCCAAACCCCGCGAGTCTGAAGCAGATTCAAAATGAAAAGGTTGTGATCCGGTTTTCACTGGAGGCGCAGTATGCGAGATCGCAGATGAACGGATATCCGGATTAGAATCTGGGTCGTCACTGGGAGCAAACTGCTCAGTGCTCGGAAGGATGGGTGCAGTATAAGGCCCAGTGTGCCGAATGAGAAACTCGGAACTTGGTTGGCTCAAGAATTCCCTCGTGAGAGGCGATTGGTCGTCCTCATGCGCATCTGGTCGGCGCTCCAAGAGAGGAGAAATCAAAGCGGTGAGACGCTCAGCATTATCCTCGACGACTTCATCGTCACCCTGCGCTGCAACATCATCATAAAAAGCGATCAGCGTTTCCGCCAGCTGTTCTAATCTGGAAGCGGCAGCGGGAACCTTCGGCGTAGACGGGGGCGCACGGGACGCAGCAGATTCACCACAGGCGTTCGTCGTCTTCAGTGAGGCACCATGCTGGCCGCCTGCATGGCAGTTCCCGGTCCAGGCAGTAAATCCGTTGGCTCTGATGTCCTCCATGACACGTTCACCGCCTTCTGGAGACATGTGCGACCCAAATAAGAAAGGGATTAGGGCCCAGTCGGCACCTTGGAGAGCAGGGTGTAGCGTGTTAGGAACCACCCTCTTAGGTTTGAAGAGCTCGACGAATCTTTTCAATTCAGGCAACCCAGAATGTCGTCTGAGTGGCACAATCTACAAGAAATGAGTCATCAGCTATAATAAGTATAGCGAAGCATTATCTTACCAATGTAGTGACGATTTCTCCGGCACGTAATTTTCGACAGGTTTCTTCGCGCCACTGTTCCCAAGTAGAAGTAGAGCACCCTGCCGCGTTGACGTATACGACATTGCGATCGGTCAAAGGGACGCAATCGCAGCGGTTGAATCTTTCACAGGCGTGAAAGCGAGTCGCGTAGGGATCTGTCGTTGTGATGGCATCAAGGAGGGGATCAGATTTGATCTCGGAATATATCCCTTTTTTGTACCGGTCGACGTGGATCTATAAGCCCACAGCTCTGAGTAATCAGTCGATGCAGCACGAAGAAATTACATGCCTTGACTCCAAAAGAACACGCAACGGCCTTCATGATATCTTCATATCCCCAAGTCCACAAGTTAAGGAAGAAACGAGTGCCTTGCGGGTACAGTGCCATGACGTTAATCAGACCAGCGGCCGCTTCTGCCTTTGACAACAAGTCAAATTCCTTCACAATGATGTTGGTTTCAACACAAATAGCTCACTTTCGAAGGCACCTCAATATTCACACATAGACCAGCTGTGTCTAAATAGATGGCTTCGAGCGTCGGGAATATCGCTTCCTCAGTCGCATTGCTTGGCCGAGAGTCTAAGTTTCGGTGGTCAAATTTGGGGTCCCTCGCGAGATACCGATTTAGAAACTTGTTTCGTTTGAGCTCTTCGAGAAAAGGGATTTCTGCGCGCATATCTCCTGTATGCAGAACCGCACCTTTGGATCCTTCGATGAGGTACCTGTACAGTGCGTTATTTGAAGTCTTATAGAGTGGTGTTACGATGAACAAACATGAGAGATCCAGGGCAATGGTTGGCATCGATAGCCGTGACTACGACTTTGTCTTGGCCGTTGAGCTGGAATATCTGCGGCGTGTTCAGCGGGATGGGCCGCTGAGAAGGGTTCAGCTGGAGAATGACTGAACTCGGGAATTTTCTCACCAGAAGATCACGATAAAACGTATATTGACCCTTCCGAACACGCAAATGGGACCAAGGCAACACTTTGTGATGTGACTGGCCGCGGTCATATGATATCCTGTCTATGGCTCTTTCTTGTTTAAGCAGCATTTGTTTGGCTTCGGGTGAACAGTACACAAGCTGAGCGAACGATGGCGCATCGAGTCCCCCGGTATGGTCGGTATGGGTGTGCGTGAGAAGATACAAGTCCACGGTGGATTCCTCCACCCCTCGCGGTGTCTGGAACGCGTCAACGCGTATCGAAGGATATTCTGCTATTCGACCATTATACGGGGCTCCAACGGGCATTTCTGTTAAGCCAAAGGCACCAAAAACATTCCAGACACGTTATGGCACGCGATCGATTGTGGTCAAGTGAGAACCCTGAATGAACGGCGGCACTTGCCGGAATTAATCGCGATCGTCCCCAGGTCGCGTGTCCGATACAATCATACATCCATCTCTTTGGATAGGAAAATATGGCTCAAACCCCTGGTCCTAGCTTAGCGCTCTCTAGATACCACAGCGTGGATGAGTATCGCCAGCGCAAAGTCGCCCTTATTTCTGGTTTGTTGTCCCGCTTGCCCCGAAAGCTGATAACGACAAACTGACATCCTGGTAACGACCAGGTATCACGGGCCAAGATGGGTCCTATTTGTTAGTCGGAACCCCCTGAAGCCCGGCGGATGTTAACATGCCATTTCCTTCTCGCAGGACGGAATTGCTTCTGAGCAAAGGTTATGAAGTCCATGGAATCATTCGCCGATCCTCCAGTTTCAACACCGGGCGCCTCCACCACCTTTACGAGGTATTTGAGGCGTAGAAGCTTACTCATTTGGCTGCCTTCAGCTGACACCCTGACTGCGCAGGACCAACATGAACGTAAAGTCCCAACTCTGACGGACAGAGCATCGCGTAGGAATTCACCTTTCTTTGCAGGGCCAACAAAATTCATCAACCATTACGGCGACCTCAGCGATAGCACCAATCTGGTCTATATCATTGCTCAAGTTCAGCCAACCGAGGTCTACAATCTTGGTGCCCAGAGTCATGTCAAGGTATCTTTCGAAATGGCCGAGTATACCGTAAGTCGCCCCGTTCGTCACTACCACCGTCGTCCTTATTATTCAATTTACGTGCTAAGGGAGATGTTGATGCTCTTGGCACCCTGCGATTGCTCGACGCTATTCGAACATGTGGTCTCGAGAAATACATTCGCTTTTATCAAGCGTCAACTTCAGAGCTCTATGGAAAGGTCATGGAGACACCACAGTCGGAGACGACTCCGTTCTACCCACGCTCTCCGTACGGTGTTGCCAAACTTTATGCTTATTGGATCACGGTCAACTACCGTGAGGCCTATGGAGTTTACGCCTGCAATGGCATTCTATTCAATCACGAGAGCCCGAGGCGAGGACGCACCTTCGTAACACGCAAAATTACTCGCGCAGTAGCGGATATAACACTGGGCAAACAAGAGTGCCTTTTCCTGGGAAACATTGATTCTTTGCGTGACTGGGGCCACGGTCAGCAATTATTTCCATTACATGAAATGGCTAAACGCTCAGCATGAATTGCCTTCGTGCAGCACGCGATTATGTTGGTAGGACGAATCTGACCTCTTTCCAGTCTGTTTTTGTAATGACATTCGCACAGAGGGAATGTGGCTGATTCTTCAGCAAGAAACACCGGAGGATTTCGTTTTGGCTACGGGGGAGATGCACTCCGTGCGCGAATTCGTTGAGAAGGCATTCGCCGTCGTTGGAACCCAAATTCGGTTGGTGCTGTACCCATCTTGACGTGGTTGACCTAACATATGTTGCAGTTGGGAGGGCAAGGGCGTTGACGAGAAGGGTATCAATGCCGCCACGGGCAAAGTGATTGTTCGTATTGACCCACGCTACTTCCGTCCAGCTGAAGTCGAGTATGTTTTGGAATACACATTGTTCTGCCAATCTGCTCACTTACCGCTGGACAGTCTCCTTCTTGGCAATCCTGAAAAAGCCGAAAAGAAGCTTGGATGGAAGCGCAAGGTCGTCTTTGACGCCTTAGTGAAGGAGATGGTTGAAGCAGACGTCACGGCATCGAAGAACCTTGTCGAAGATCAAAACTGAGACC